>Ga0209949_1000186_pt1 | contig 35608 bp, 46 predicted proteins | sample SalPonC_black_MG_FD_185711 | JGI IMG/M metagenome (GOLD analysis project Ga0209949, IMG submission 185711) | Salt pond soil microbial communities from South San Francisco under conditions of wetland restoration - Salt Pond MetaG... | ecosystem: Environmental > Aquatic > Marine > Intertidal zone... | reverse complement strand
TTGCTGCGGATCGTTGCGGTCGTCTATGCCGAGCTGCCGCGCGGTGGGAATGGTCAGCATCATCAGCCCGCGGACCCCGGTGCGCGATACGGCCGTCGGGTCCCAGTGTGATTCCTGGTAGCTGACCGCGGCCAGCAGCCGCCAGTCCAGGCCGGTGACCTCTTCGGCCTGCTCCAGCAAGGGTCGCACGTCGGGCAGGCGCTGGCGCATCTGCTGCATGAACGTGAAGGTGCCGACCGGCTCGTAGCCCTCGACGTGGCTGAAGTAGCGTTCGCGCAGCCGGGTGAGTGCGATGCCGGTGCGCGGCAGGGTGAAGAATTCGCGCATCTTCTGCACCAGCGTGTCGTCGTCGGCCAGCCGTGCAGCCCAGGCCAGCGATTGTTCGTTGTCGACTTCGAACGCCGGTCGCACGGAAGGAAAGTAGCGCCTGTTGAGGTCGAGGATGTTGGAATCGACGATGGTGAAGTCGATTTCCTCGTCGCTGACGGCTTCGAGGAGGTCTTCGATGCTCGCACTCTCCCGGGTTTCCCATTCGAGGCCGTAGCGCTCCCGTAGCGGTTCGAGGAACGTGTCGTAGCTGGTGCCGCCGATGATCGCCAGGCGTCCGTCGGTCAGGTCCTCGAGTTCACGCGGGCGCCGCGAGCCGCGTCGGTAGACGACCACCGGCTTGACGGTTTCGTAGACGGGGCCGAAGCGCACCTGGTGCAGCCTCTCCGGGGTACGCGACAGGTTGGCCGCGACGAAATCGCCCTGGCGCCGGCCCAGGGTCGGCAACAGCGCATCGACCGAGGGCAGGCTCAGCACTTCCAGCGGCACGCCGACGTGATCGGCGAAGCGCTGCGCAAGATCGTATTCGAATCCGGCGTCTCCGTTGGGACCCAGGTAATAGGTGGTCGCGCCGTTGATGGTGAGCATCACCAGCTTGCCGCGTGCGTGGATTCTTTCCAGCTCGGTCAGGCGGTGATGGCCGGAAGTGGCGACCAGAATGACGGCAAGCGCAAGCAGAATCCGCAGCTGCGGCCGCCCGCGTAAATGGCGCGGATGAACGTTGCCTGGATTGTCATGACAATCGTCATGCCACTGATCGGCGTAAGCCGTGCGGTGCACCATGCTTTTACCCGGTCTCGAGATGCGACGCTATTATGAACACGTTGGGGGCTCAATACATCATTCGCGTGGTCGGGCAAGCCCACGCTGATCTGCTAGACTTTCGCGCTGTTTCCCAGCTTTCAGGTCGCCCGGTCGAGAGACCTCGGGCGGAGATGCCGAGCATGTCAGATTCCACACCGATCCGTACCCGATTCGCGCCCAGTCCCACCGGCTTTCTCCACATCGGCGGGGCCCGGACGGCGCTGTTCTGCTGGCTGGCGGCACGTTCCAGCGGAGGCGAATTCATCCTGCGCATCGAAGACACCGACCGCGAACGCTCCACGCCGGCGTCTGTGCAGGCCATTCTCGACGGCCTGGAATGGCTGGAACTTGGTCCGGACGAGGGGCCCTTCTACCAGAGCGAGCGGATGCCTCTTTACCAGGCGGCGATCGAGCGCCTGCTGGACGAGGGCAACGCCTACCGCTGCTATTGCTCGCGCGAGCGGCTCGGAAAGCTCCGGGAAGACGCGATGGCGCGAGGCGAGAAGCCCCGCTACGACGGCCACTGCCGCCATCTGGACGAGGCGCCCAAGGGCGTCGAGCCGGTGATTCGGTTCCGCAATCCCGACAGCGGCACGGTGGCGTTCAAGGACCGCGTGCGCGGGCCGATCGAGTTCGATAATCGCGAGCTCGACGACCTGGTCATCCAGCGCACCGACGGTTCACCGACCTATAACTTCGCAGTGGTTGTCGACGATCTGGACATGCGCATCAACCTGGTGATCCGCGGCGACGATCACATCAACAACACGCCGCGCCAGATCAATCTTTACCGCGCACTGGGCGCCGAGCCGCCGGAATTCGCCCATGTGCCGATGATCCTGGGCGACGATGGTGCAAGACTTTCCAAGCGCCATGGTGCAATCGGCGTGATGGCCTGGCGCGAGCTGGGTTACCTGCCCGATGCCATGGTGAACTACCTGGCCCGGCTGGGTTGGTCGCACGGCGATCGCGAGCAGTTCAGTCGTGACGACCTGGTCGAGCTGTTTCACATTGACGACGTCAACCGCAAGGCCTCGCGCTTCGATACCGAGAAGCTGAACTGGCTCAATCAGTACTACCTGAGAGCTGGACCGACCGAGCGGGTGGCGCCGGAACTGGACTGGCATCTGCGGCGCGTCGGGCTGGATCCGGCCGGGGGGCCGTCGCCGGCCGATCTGGTGCGCGTGCAGGCCGATCGCTGCGAGACCCTGGTTGAAATCGTCGAGCAAAGCCGGCCGTTCTACGCCGACTTTGACCAATTCGATCCGGGTGCGGCCAAGAAGCACCTGCGCCCCGTTGCAGCTGAGCCATTGAGGGTGTTGCGCGGCCTGCTGGTAGACGTGGACTGGACGCCTGAGGCGCTGGGCCAGGCCGTGCATGCAACGGCAGAATCGCTGGAGATCGGCATGGGCAAGCTGGGCCAGCCGCTGCGCGTGGCGTTGATGGGCCACGGACAATCGCCGTCCATCGATCAAACCCTTTGGCTGGTCGGTCGCGAGCGCACCCTGGCGCGCATCGACAAGGCGCTGGAATTCATTGCCGAGCGCGTTGCGGCAAGCAGCTGAGGTGCAGCGGCGGCCTCGGGCAGCGGGCAACGTTGCGGTAAACTGTAGGCCATGCAAACCGGTCGTGTCATTCAAGAGGTCGAGCAGCGCTGCGCGCGAGATCATCTGCGCCTGACGCCGACGCGTCGGCGCGTCCTCGAACTGGTGCTGGAGGCCGAAGGGCCGGTCAAGGCCTATGATCTGCTCGACCAGCTGAAATCGGAGCAGCCCAACGCCGCGCCACCTACGGTGTATCGGGCGCTGGAATTTCTGCTGGAGCATCATTTCATTCACCGGCTCGAAACGCTCAATGCGTTCGTCAGCTGTTTTCATCCCAAGCACCAGCATTACGGCCAGTTCCTGATCTGTGAAGACTGCGGCGCGGTGCGGGAAGTGGCCGAAAACCGGCTTTCCGACGACCTGGCCAGGCTCGCCCGCGATGCGGATTTCACGCCCACGCGCCAGGTGCTGGAGGTCTATGGCACCTGCGGCAAGTGCAGGCGGCAGTGCAAGGCAGACTGATCTGCGATGTCGCGGCGAGAAAAGCTCTATCACCTGCACGATATTCTGCGCCAGCGGCGTACCCCGGTATCCAGACAGCACCTCATGGAAGAACTCGGGTGCAGCCAGGCGACCCTCTACCGGCTGATCGCGGAACTTCGCGACGCCCTGGGCGCACCGCTGGAGCAGGATCCCGACAGCCGTCATTACTATTACGACCGCAGCCTGGCCGGCAACTTCGAGCTGCCCGGGTTATGGATAAGCCCGGAAGAGCTGCAGGCGCTGTTGACCGCGCGCCAGATACTCACCAATGTCCAGCCCGGTCTGCTGCAGGACGAACTCGACCAGCTCCAGCAGCGCATGTCGCAGCTGATCGACGCCGAGGGTATCGAATTCTCGGCCCATCCGGAGCGCGTGCACATCCGCCACGACGCCGGCCGGCCGGTGCCCGGGCGGCTATTCGAGGATCTGCTGCGCACACTTTTTGCGGGCCGCCGGGTGCGCATCCGCTACCATGGTCGGCGGCGCGACGCGGTCAGTGATCGCGAAATCTCGCCGCAGCGGTTGACTTCATATCGCGACCGGTGGTATCTCGACGCCTGGTGCCACCAGGCCGAGGGGCTGCGCAGTTTCGCCGTGGAGCGGATCAACGAAATCACCCCGCTGGAAGACGCCAGTGAACGGATAGAAGCCGAGGAGCTTCATGGGCATTTCGACCAGGCCTACGGGATATTCTCGGGGCCGGCCGAACATACCGCCGAAATCCGGTTCTCGGCCGAAGCCGCGCGTTGGGCTGCCGAGGAACACTGGCACCCGGAGCAGCAGATCTCATTCGAGTCCGACGGATCGCTCAGGCTAAGCCTGCCATTCGGCTCAAGCCGCGAACTGGTCATGGATATTCTCCGCTACGGCGGCGACGCAGAGGTGATTGCGCCGGGTTTCCTGCGCGAACGGCTGGCTGTCGAGATTGCGCGAATGCAGCAGGCCTACGCGGCCTCCGTCTGAGCTGATGCCGGATGAGCAGGAGCCGGCGGTTGTCATGGATTGTTCATATGACATTGTTGTAATTCCAGGGGCCGAAACTGCATGAGCAAGCCAATGGAAAAGACGATTCTGGTTGTCGAAGACGACGTCGCCATCCGCGATATGGTGATGTTCAATCTCCGGCGATCCGGTTTCGAGGTCTTCGAGGCCGGCGACTGCCAGGAAGCCCGTATCCAGGTGGCCGATCGCATGCCGGATTTGATCCTGCTGGACTGGATGCTGCCCGATACAAGCGGCGTCGAGTTCGCGCGCAGCCTCGGGCGAGAGGAGTTGACCGCAAATATTCCGATCATCATGCTGACGGCCCGAAGCGCCGAAGACGACAAAGTACGCGGCCTCGACAGCGGCGTGGACGACTACATCACCAAGCCCTTTTCGGCGCGCGAGCTGATGGCTCGGATTCGAGCCGTTCTTCGCCGGGCGGCGCCCGAGGGCGGCGGCGATCAGGTCGGCGCCGGAAAGCTGGTACTCAACCTGGCCTCGCACCGGGTCATGGTCGATGAGCAGCCAGTGGAGCTGGGTCCGACGGAATACCGAATGCTCAAATTCTTCATGACCCACCAGGACCGCGTCTACAGCCGCTCGCAGCTGCTCGATCATGTCTGGGGCGGCGGCGTCTATGTCGAGGAACGCACAGTCGATGTGCATGTTCTCCGGTTGCGCAAGGCCCTGGCGCCGTTTGGCTGCGAGGGCTTTATCCAGACCGTTCGCGGCGCCGGATATAGATTCTCCCCGGAAGGCTCCGATTGATGCGAACCGGCTGGCTTGCCGAATTCATGCTGGCGGCCTTCTGGGTGGCTCTGGCCGGATTGCTGTGGTTGCTATTCGGTGGGATGCTTGGATGGTGGATCGTACTGGCGCTTGGGGCCTCGGGGCTCCGGCACATCATCCAGATGCAGCGGCTGGAAAGCTGGCTGCGCGATGGCCGTCGGTCGCAGCCGCCGCAATCCTGGGGCGTCTGGGGTGAAGTGTTCGAACATTATTACCGCATGCAGCGGCGCTACACCAAGCGCAAGAAGCGACTGGCGCGGGTGATTCGGGAATTTCGCGAGTCGACCGCAGCCATGCCCGACGGTACCATTGTGCTTGACGCGGACCGCCGTATCACCTGGTTCAACAGTGCGGCCGTGCGCCTGCTGGGTCTGGTCGGCACCCGCGACATCGGCCAGCCGGTCACCAGTCTGCTGCGCGCGCCGGCCTTCGAGCGCTTCCTGCGCGAGGGCGATTTCAGCCGGCCGGTGGATGTCGATTCGCCACTGGATCTTGGTGGCCGGCTCTCCATTCGCGTGGTGCCCTACGGCCGTGGGCAGTATCTGATGCTTATTCGGGACGTTACACGATTGCAGCGGCTGGAGAACATGCGCCGCGATTTCGTCGCGAATGCTTCGCATGAGCTTCGGTCGCCGCTGACAGTGCTGGGCGGTTACCTGGAAAACATGGCCGACGACGAGGCGATTCCCGAGATTTGGGAGGCGCCGCTTGGCGAGATGCAGGCCCAGACCAGCCGGATGAATACCCTGGTCAACGATCTGCTGGAACTTTCCCGGCTCGAGACCGACGCGCCCGGCGAGCCGGACGAGCAGCCGGTGGACGTGCCCGAGCTTGTCCGGAAATTGCGCAAAGAGGCACTGGCACAGGCGGGCGGCGAGCGCACCATCGAGGTAGACCTGGATGAATCTCTCGGCCTGGCCGGTATCGAGAACGAGCTTTACAGCGCGTTTTCAAACCTGGTATTCAATGCCGTTCGGTATACCGACCCCGGCGGACGCATTCGCATTCACTGGCGCCGCGACCCGGAGGGCAGCGCGAGCTTTTGTGTATCCGACGATGGCATCGGCATCGACGCAAAACACCTGCCGTTCATCACCCAGAGGTTTTACCGCGTCGATCCTTCGCGCAGCCGATCGCAGGGCGGCACCGGCCTGGGGCTGGCGATCGTGAAGCATGTCCTGCAGCGCCACGAAGCGCGCCTTCGAGTCCATTCCGAGGCTGCCGAGGGCAGCGAGTTCAGCTGCGTTTTTCCGTGTGCCCGATTGCGCGATCTGCATTCCGTGTCGGCCGGCACATGATCTCCGCAAGCATCGTCATCGGCGTGTAACATTTGTGTCACATCATCGCAGGCGCTCAAAGGGGTACTCCCGGCGTCATGAATCCGTAACCCGGGACGGCTACCGTCTTCAATCGAACACGAAAGGTCCAGTCATGATGAAATTCAGGCAACTCTGCGCCGGCGTGATGCTGGTCGCCACCGCGCTTCCGGCGTTCTCACAGATGGAGGTTGACCCCAATCTTCCGGAATACGAGCCGGTTTCCGGGGTTTCCGGCAATCTCTCGTCCATCGGGTCCGATACACTCAACAACCTGATGACGCTATGGGCGGAGGAATTTGCCAAGTATTACCCGAACGTCAAGATCCAGATCCAGGGGGCGGGCTCTTCCACGGCGCCGCCGGCTCTGACCGAGGGCACCGCCAACTTCGGCCCAATGAGCCGGATGATGCGCTCCAGTGAGGTGCAGGCCTTCGAGGATCGGCATGGTTACCCGCCGACGCCGGTCGGCACTTCCATCGACGCGCTGGCAGTGATGGTCAACAAGGACAACCCGCTGGAGTGTATTTCGATTCCAGAAATAGACGCGATTTTCTCGGTTGGGCGCCGCTGCGGGGCACCCGACAACATTGATCGGTGGGGAGACCTGGGGCTGAAAGGCGCCTGGGCCAACCGTGATTTCACGCTCTATAGCCGAAACGCGGTATCGGGCACCTACGGGTTCTTCAAGGACAACGCGCTGTGCGGCGGTGATTTCAAGCCCGGCATCAACGAGCAGCCTGGATCGGCCTCGGTGGTCCAGGGCGTCAGCGAGTCGTTGAACGGCATCGGCTATTCGGGCATCGGCTACATGACCTCGGGCATCAAGGCGCTTGAACTTGCGCGCGAGCAGGGCGGCGAGTGCATCGCGCCTACCGGCGAGACTGCAGCCAGCGGCGAATATCCGCTCGCCCGTCTGCTCTACGTGTACGTCAACAAGCGGCCGAACCAGCCCCTGGCTCCGCTAGAGCGCGAATTCTTCCGCCTGGTGCTTTCGAAACAGGGGCAGGAAGTGGTCGTGCGCGACGGCTACATTCCGTTACCGGCGCCGGTCGCGCAGCGCATGCGCGATCAGCTGGACATCTAGCTGTCCGGGAAGTTGAGTGTGACCGTGAAATCGATGAAAGCCAACACATGAATGCTGCGGGAAGAGCGGGGATGCCGGCGGGGCAGAAAAGCTACCTGCCCAGCCCCGAGGCCATGGCGCGCCGACGCCGGACGCGCTATTTGTCCGATTCCGCAGCCAAGTGGATGGTGCGCGCAGGCGGCGGCGGCGTGGTGGTGGCGCTGGCGCTGATCTTCGTATATCTGTTCAGTGAAGTCGCGCCGCTGCTGCGCGGTGCGTCGGTCGAGCAGGCCGGCCAGTTCGAGGCCCCGGGATATGCCGACAGCGATCGATCGTTGCTGGTGCTGGAACGCTACGATACGCTGGGTATGCGTCATTCCAGCGACGGTCGGCTGAGCTACTTCATGCTGGAAGACGGGCGCCTGCTCGAAGAACTTCTCCTGGATGTGCCCGAGGGCGTGACCGTGGAAACCGTCGCAATCGGCGAGCCGCGCAGTCGGCGAGTCGCCTACGGCCTCTCGGACGGCACTACTATTGTCGTCGATCACGAAACCCGGCTGGAATTCAGCGATGGTGAGCGCAGCGTGGTGCCCGCGCCGGCGTTTCCGCTGGGCCGCGCGCCGGTGCGGGTGGACGAACAGGGACAGCCGCTCGAGGCTCTGGCCGTGCAGAAGACTCGCGACGGCGATACCGGAATTGCCGCACGTACGGCAGACGGCCGGCTGGTTTTCGTTCGTTTCCGCACCACCACATCGTTCCTGACCGGCGAAACCGAGATCGATCGGCGTGCCTGGACATTGCCGCAGCCGCCGGGAGCGGTCAGGGAACTCCAACTCACGGCCAATCTGTGGTCGCTGATCGGCGTCGACGATGCCGGCACGCTCTTGTACTGGGACATTTCGAATCCCGCTTCCGCGGTACTCCGTGACCAGGCGGGCGCGGTTGAAGAAGGCGAGCGGATTACCGAGCTCACGATGTTGAACGGGACATTCTCGATGATCGTCGGCACCTCTCACGGCAAGCTGAGCCAATGGTTTCTGGTGCGTGACGAGCGAGCCGCGGCCGGGGACAACATCTTCCGGCTGACCCGGGTCCGCGACTTCGACAGCCACTCCGGGGCCATTACCCGAATTCAGCCCGAGTACAACCGCAAGGGCTTCGCGGCAGTCGACGATGCCGGCGGTCTGGGCCTGCACTACGGCACCTCGGCGCGCACGCTCTTCCTGGAGCAGGTCAGCGACAAGCCGCTTCGCTCGGTAGGCATCTCGCCGGTCGATGACGTCGTGATCGCCGAAGATGAATCGGGCCGCATTCTCCGGTTCGATGTCTGGAACCAGCATCCCGAGGTTTCACTCAAGGCGTTGTGGGGCAAGGTCTGGTACGAAGGACGTCAGGATCCTGCGTACGTCTGGCAGGCCTCCAGCGGCGCAGACAGCTTCGAGCCCAAGTACTCGATGATTCCGCTGACCGTGGGAACCCTGAAAGCGGCCCTGTTCGCGATGCTGTTCGCCATGCCGCTGGCGATCGCGGGCGCCATTTACACGGCCTACTTCATGGCGCCCAAGCTCCGAGGCTACGTCAAACCCACCATCGAGGTTATGGAAGCACTGCCGACCGTCATTCTCGGCTTCCTGGCCGGACTGTGGCTGGCGCCGTTCCTGGAAAACCACATCCCGGCGGTGTTCACGGTGCTGATCGGTCTCCCCCTATCGTTCCTGTTGATTGCCTGGGCGTTCAGCCGGCTGCCCCAATCGATTCGCGTGGCCGTGCCGCCCGGCTGGGAGGCCGTCATCCTGCTGCCGGTCATCGCGCTGGTGGTATGGGGACTGGTGTCGCTTTCGCCGCTGATCGAGATCTGGTTTTTCGATGGCTCGATGCGTCAGTGGTTTACCGACATCGGCATTACCTACGATCAGCGCAATGCGCTGGTGGTCGGGATTGCAATGGGCTTTGCCGTAATTCCGACCATCTTTTCCATTGCCGAAGACGCCGTGTTCACCGTGCCCAGGCATCTCACCCAGGGCTCGCTGGCGCTGGGCGCCACCTCCTGGCAGACCGTGACCCGCGTGGTGCTGCTGACCGCCAGCCCGGGTATATTCTCGGCCGTGATGATCGGTTTCGGCCGCGCCGTGGGCGAGACCATGATCGTACTGATGGCCACAGGCAACAGTCCGGTCGTCAACTTCAACATTTTCGAGGGTATGCGGACCCTTTCGGCCAATATCGCTGTGGAACTGCCCGAGACCGCCGTCAATTCAACGCATTTCCGCATTCTTTTTCTGGCCGGCCTGGTGCTGTTCGCCATCACCTTTACGGTCAATACCATCGCCGAAGTCGTTCGCCAGCGCCTGCGCGAGCGCTACAGCAGCCTATGAATAAACGAGCTTCAATGCGCCAGTGGTTCAAATCCGGCGATCCGTGGATCTGGATGATCGGCGGCGGCCTGGCGATTTCGCTGATCATGGTCGTCGGACTTCTGATGCTGATCGCAGTGCGCGGTTTCGGTCATTTCTGGCCCTCGCCCATAATGGCGACGACCGTGACCACGGCCAAGGGTGAAAGCGAATCCATCCTGGGCATCATGGTGCGCTCGGAGACGCTGCCGGCCCAGAGGATTCGTGAATCCGGGCAAGACATACCGGCAGATCAGCTCCTGGTCACGCGCCACCTGATCAAGGTCGGCAACCGCGACTTGACCGGGCGCGACTTCGTCTGGTACCTGGATTCGGCGCTGGGTGAAATGCGCTATCCGGAAGACGCATTGCGCATCGAGCGGCGCGAGTGGGGCAACTTTTACGGTTTTGCCTTGGCGCTCGAGCGCCAGGGCGATGTGGTGGCGCGCGGCGAAGTGCTGTGGCCGGAGATTCAGCAGGCCATTGATCGCGCCAACGAGCTGCACCAGCGCATCCAGACGCTGGAGCGGGTCGAGATCGGTCGCATCAACCGCAAGATGGAAGAACTGAGGCTTGAGCGCAGGGCGCTGGAGCTGCAGGGCGTCTCCGGCGCGGCGCTGGCCGCGGCCGAAGCCGATCTTGCCGCGCGCCAGGCCGAGCTGGATCGCAGGTTCGAGGACATTCAGGCCGAGCGGCGCGAGCTGATGGATCAAAGCGAGCGCGACGTGCTGATCGCCGAGACCGCCTCGGGCCGGGAAGTGCGCATCCAGTTCAACAACATCGTGATGGCGTCGCGCAACAACGCGATGGGGCTGTTCGGCAAGATCGGTTTCTACGGCCATCGAATCGGCGACTTCCTGTCCGGCTATCCGCGCGAAGCCAACACCGAGGGCGGCATCTTCCCGGCGATTTTCGGCACCGTCACGATGGTGCTGATCATGTCTGTGCTGGTGACGCCGTTCGGCGTGCTGGCCGCAATCTACCTGCGCGAGTATGCGCGCCAGGGGGTGATCCTGAAGCTGATCCGCGTTTCGGTCTACAACCTGGCCGGGGTGCCCTCGATCGTATTCGGGGTATTCGGCCTCGGCTTCTTTGTCTACCTGCTCGGCGGCAGCATCGATGAACTGTTCTATCCCGAGCGCTTGCCGGCGCCCACCTTCGGCACGCCCGGTCTGTTCTGGGCCTCGTTGACGCTGGCGTTGCTGACGCTGCCGGTGGTGATCGTTTCTACCGAGGAAGGCCTGGCGCGGATTCCGCGGACGATTCGCGAAGGCTCGCTGGCGCTGGGCGCGACCAAGTGGGAAACGCTTTGGAAGGTGGTCGTACCGCTTTCGGCGCCGGCCATGATGACCGGCTTGATTCTGGCAGTCGCCCGCGCGGCCGGCGAGGTTGCGCCGCTGATGCTGGTAGGTGTGGTGAAGCTGGCGCCGAGTCTTCCGGTGGACGGCGAGTTTCCGTATGTGCACCTTGAACGCAAGATCATGCACCTGGGTTTTCACATCTACGACGTCGGCTTCCAGAGCCCCAACGTTGAAGCGGCCAGACCGCTGGTATACGCTACGGCGCTGACGCTGGTACTGTTGATCCTGATTCTCAATCTTTCTGCAATCGCGATCCGCAATCGCCTGCGCGAGAAATATCGTGCCGAAGGCGATTGAGGGCAAAATGAGATGGAAAACGCTGCCATGAACAATCAAGCGACGCCCGCCCCGACGGTTTCTTCCGGGATGTTCGACGATGACCGCCAGCCGCTGGAGATCGCGCGCGAGACAGTCAGTATCGAGGTGCGCGACCTGGACCTGTATTACGGTAACGACCAGGCGCTGAAAAGCGTCAATCTGAAAATCGCGCACAATCGCGTGACCGCTTTCATCGGTCCCAGCGGCTGCGGCAAATCGACATTGCTCAGATGCTTCAATCGGATGAACGATCTGATCGATATCTGCCGGATCGACGGCCAGATTCTAATCGATGGCAAGAACATCTACGCCAAGGATGTGGACGTGGCCGAGCACCGCAGGCGCGTCGGCATGGTGTTCCAGAAGCCCAATCCCTTTCCCAAATCGATCTTCGAGAACGTCGCCTACGGGCTCCGCTTGCAGGGCGTCAACGACAAGCGCAAACTGGCCGAGGTGGTCGAGCGGGCGTTGCGCGCCGCCGCACTGTGGGATGAGGTCAAGGACCGCCTGGACGACAACGCGTTCGGCCTCTCCGGCGGCCAGCAGCAGCGACTGGTGATAGCCCGCGCGATCGCAATCGAGCCCGAGGTGATCCTGCTCGACGAGCCGTGCTCGGCGCTGGATCCGATCTCCACGGCAAAGGTCGAGGAGCTGATCGCTGAATTGAAGAACGATTACACGATCGTGATTGTCACGCATAACATGCAGCAGGCAGCGCGCGTCTCGGATTTCACCGCATACATGTACATGGGTGAGATGATCGAGTTCGACGACACCGCCAGGCTGTTCACCAATCCGCGCCGCAAGGCGACGGAAGATTACATTACCGGGCGCTACGGCTGACCGCGACGATTGGATAGACGATTGCATAGACAATCGGATAGACAACCCGGACGCGGATGCCAGGCCCCAGGATAACGATTTCCCGGAGCAACACGATGGAACATTTCGATCAGCACATATCGCACCAGTTCAACCAGGAACTGGAGAACCTGCGACAGAAGATGATGGCCATGGGCGGCATGGTCGAGGAAATGCTCAAAAACGCCGTGCAATCGGTGGTCAGCGGCGATACCGAACTGGCCGTGACGGTCATCGAGGCCGACGACCAGGTCAATCGGATCGAAAAGCGTCTGGACGAGGAATGCAATCTGATCATTGCCAGGCGCCAGCCGACCGCCAGCGATCTGCGCCTGGTGTTTGCCATCATCAAGGCGATTTCCGACCTGGAGCGAATCGGCGACGAAGCCGAGAAGATCGCGCGCTGGGCGATCGCGCTGGCCGACTATCATCGGCCGCGCAACGACTACCGTGAACTCGAACGCATGGGGCACATGGTGCTGGACATGCTGCGCAAGAGTCTCGACGGCTTTACCCGGATGGCGCCCGAAGTGGCGCTTGAAATCCTTGAGCAGGACAAGAAGGTGGACCAGGATTACGAATCGATCTTCCGCCAGTATTACTCCTACATGATGGAAGACGCGCGCAACGTTCGGCGGGTACTTGATGCGCTTCTGGTGGCCAAGTCGCTTGAGCGCATCGGGGACCACTGCAAGAACGTCGGAGAATACATCGTCTACCTGGTCGAGGGCCGGGATCTCAGGCACGAGTCGAAAAAGGCGTTGAAGGCTTTTCAAAAGGAAATCAGCGACGAATCGTGAGTAGGCCAGCTTCATCTACCGGTCGCTGGACACCGTCATCCGAATCTTGGGGCGGGCGGGTTCTGAACAATGCGGGTTGACGTCTTCGGCATCCAGTCCTGCGATACCTGTCGCAAGGCGCGCAAGTGGCTGGCCGGACAGGAGCTGGATTTCCGGTGGGTCGACTTGCGCGAAACGGCGCCTCCGCGTGCCGACATCGAGCGCTGGCTGAGTGCGATCGGCGCCGAGGCACTTGTCAACCGTCGTTCCACGACCTGGCGTGGGCTGGACGAGGCCGAGCGGCAGAAGCTGGATTCCGCCGCGGGAATCGATTTGCTCCTTGAGTATCCGACCTTGATCAAGCGGCCGCTTTTCGAACGCGGCGACGAAGTTCGCGCCGGCTTCGGCGATGTCCAGCGCCAGTGGCTGCTGGACAAGTGACTTCGGAAGTCTTTGCACTGGCCTCGGCGCTGATCGAACGCGTCTCGGTCACCCCTGACGATGCCGGTTGCCAGCCCATGCTGGATCAGAGACTCGAAGATGCCGGCATGCAGGTCGAATCGCTGCGCTTCGGCGAGGTCGACAATACTTTTGCCACGATCGGCCACGGCAACCCTCACCTGCTTTTGCTCGGGCACACCGACGTGGTGCCGTCCGGGCCCGCGAGCGAGTGGACCTCACCGCCGTTCAGCCCGGAGGTGCGTGACGGCATGCTTTACGGGCGCGGCGCGGCCGACATGAAGTCTTCTGTAGCCGCTTTCGTGCTGGCCGCCGAAAAGTTCGCCCGGGTGGCCGCCGGTGCGGTCGGTCGGCTTTCAATCCTGCTGACCTCCGACGAGGAAGGCCTGGCAGCCGACGGCGTGCGCCGTGTGGTGCCGTGGCTGGAAGCGCGCGGCCTGCTGCCGGATCACGTGCTGGTCGGTGAGCCATCGAGCAGCGAACGTCTGGGCGACGTGATCCGAATCGGCCGCCGGGGCAGCATCCAGGCGCGCCTTACGATCAAAGGCGAACAGGGACATACGGCTTATGCGCGTCCGGAGGACAACCCGGTCAACCGAGCCGCGCCGCTACTGGCGGCATTGACCGCGCTGAAATTCGACGACGGCGATAATGCGTTCCCGCCAACGCGCCTGCAGGTGTCGAACGTGCGCGCCGGTACCGGGGCCGACAACGTGACGCCCGGCCGGCTTGAAATCATGTTCAATCTGCGGCACAACCCGAATTCGACCGCAGACGAATTGAAAAAGTGTGTCGAGGCCCTGCTGGTCAAACATGCGCTGCCGGACTGCCGACTGGACTGGCGAATCTCCGGCGCGCCGTTCGGGCCGGCCGACGGAAGGCTGCTGGCGGCGGTGACCGCGGCCGTGCGCGACCAGCTGGGTCTGGTGACGCGGCCCGATACCGGCGGCGGCACGTCCGATGGCCGGTTCTTCGGCCCGCTGGGCATAGAAACCGTGGAACTGGGCCCGGTCAATCGCACTATCCACAAGGTCGACGAGTCGATCTCCATCGACGATCTCGAGCGACTTCCGGATCTGTACCTGGGGATCATCGAGCGCGTGCTGACCTGACCGGTTCAGCAGCCGGCCGCCAAGCGGAGAAGGCTATCGCGCTACACTTGAAATCCTCTTTGATCGGTAGGTGCTAGTGGTCCTTCAACATGATAATTATGGATTCAGCTGGTCTGGCAGCGTTCAGGGCAAGGCGCGGCTCGCAGTGAATGGCCTTAAAGAGCCGGAACGCCGCACTGTCGGCTCAGGCGCGCTCCGGAAGAGCGCGTCGGAGAGCGTTCATCTGCGGCGTTCTGTCTCTTGGAAAGGGCGCTGCCATTCTCGGCGAGACAGGCCTTGCAGCTAAACGCTTCCCGACTCGCTAAAAGTGACGGAGTGTCAGGCGGGGTGTACTAGTGCGGACTATCATTACTATTCTGGTCGTGTTGCTGCTGCTGCTGCAGATCCAGGTCTGGCGCCAGTACGGCCGTGTCGCGGAGCTCGAGCGACGGGTCGAAACCCAGCGCACCGAAAATCGCCAGTTGGCGGCGCGCAACGATTCGCTGGACGCCGAAGTGGCCGATCTCAAGTCCGGTCTCGACGCCGTCGAAGAGCGGGCACGCTCCGAACTGGGCCTGATTCGCGAAGGCGAGGAGTTTTACCTTGTGGTCGAACCCGAGGACCTGGATCCCGAGGATGCCCGCGCCCTGCGCGACTTCGAAGCGCAACGGGACCTCGATGCCACAAGCGGCGAGAGCCAGGCGCCGGTCGATCAGACTTCCGGCGACGCCGAATCTCAGAACCCTGACGAAGATGGTTGAGTTCGCCCACGGCGGCCCGGTCGGAAGCGGTGCAATTCGAGCGAAGCCCGAGGACTTCCGGGTTGTCGAGGACATCGGCTACGCGCCATCCGGCGACGGGGAACATCTCTGGCTTGAAATCGAGAAACGCGGGATGAATACCGTCGATGTGGCCCAGCGGCTGGCGCGCCTGGCCGAAGTGCCGGTGCGTTCGGTCGGCTTCGGTGGACTGAAAGACCGAAATGCGATCACCCGCCAGCCGTTTTCAATCCAATTGCCGGGCCGGGAAGATCCCGACTGCTCGACCTGGGACGACGAAAGCATGCGCATCATCCATGCCGCCCGGCATCATCGCAAGATCCAGCGTGGCCGTCTGGCCGGCAACCGCTTCGAATTGGTCGTGCGCGAATTGGAAGGCGACCGGAACGAGCTGGAACAAAGGCTTCGGCGCGTTGCCGAACTCGGCGTGCCGAATGGTTTCGGCGAGCAGCGTTTCGGTGGCAACAACATCGCCCGCGCGCATCGTTTGTTTCGCGGCGAGCTCCGGCGCAAGCCGTCGAAGTCCAAGCGTGGCTTCTACCTGTCGGCCGCCCGCAGCCTGATCTTCAACCAGGTGCTGGCGCGGCGAATCCTGGCCGGTACCTGGAACCGGGTACTGGATGGGGAGATCGTGATGCTGGACGGCAGCCACTCGACATTCGCGGCCGATACGAGCGACCTCGAGATTCAGGCGCGCTGCAGGGACCAGGATTTGCACCCGACCGGTCCTCTGGTGGGCGAGGGCGACTCCGGGGTGACCGGCGAGGTCGCCGCACTCGAAAGCGAGATCATTGCCGGGCAGCAGGAACTTGCCGAGGGGCTAATACGATTTCGCCTCAAGACCGATCGTCGCCCGCTGCGCATGCGCGTGATCGACCTCGATTGGGAATTCGACGGCGGCGATGTGCTGGTGCTCCGTTTCTCGCTGCATTCGGGCTGTTACGCAACCGCCGTGTTGCGCGAACTCCTTGAATACCGCGACGCCAGTCACGATACCTGACGTGATCGCTTGGTGAAGTTGTTCCTGTGATGCGGGTGCGATTGTGACAATGTGCTTTACAGTATTCTTTCGTGAATCGTGAATCGTAAATAGAAGCGAATCGTCGGGATCGACGCGGGGTTTCCATTTACGATTTACCATTCACGATTTACGAAAGCTGAAACGAGCCCGACAGACTCTGAAATGCCCGGATCCCGACAACGGTGCCAAATCCAAGTGACTAAATTTTGACCAAATACCGTCTCAAAACGGCTTCCGGTCCGCTGACCGGGCAGACCTTCGATCTGGAAGATTCCACGCTTCTGGGCTCGACCGAGGATGCCGCCGTGCGTATTGAAGGCCTCGATGCTGAACACGCAAGGATCGTTCGCCGCGACGGTGGACTGGTGCTGGAGGCTTCCGGAGACGCCAGGGTCAACGGTGAGCCGGTGCGAAGCGCTGCACTGCAGTCCGGCGACGAGATCCAGTTCGGTACGTCCAGGTTTGTGCTGCAGGCCCCCGGCCTGAAGCCGGCGCGCGTGCTCGACCAGGTGCCGGCGCGGCGCGGGTTGGCCTGGAGATGGCTGGCGGCCGCCGGGCTGCTTGCCGCGGCCGGCGCGGCCGGCTGGTGGCTTGTGCTGGGGCCGGGTGCGGGCGCGTGATTACGGCCGGTTGCCAATCGGAATCGACCGGGCCGTCCTGGCGCCTTTGCGTGGCGCCGATGATGGACTGGACCGACCGCCATTGTCGCTATTTCCACCGTCTGCTGGCGCCGTCGGCGCGCCTGTATACCGAGATGGTGACCTCGGGCGCCGTCATTCACGGCGATCGTGAACGCCTGCTGGGCTTCGATCCGGCAGAACACCCGGTCGCGCTGCAGTTGGGCGGCAGCGAGCCGGGCGACCTGGCCGAGGCGGCGCGAATCGGTGCCGAATTAGGCTATGACGAGATCAACCTCAACTGCGGCTGTCCGTCGGACCGCGTTCAGAAAGGGCGTTTCGGCGCCTGCCTGATGAACGAGCCGGAGCGGGTGCGCGATTGCCTGGCCGCGATGGGCGAGGCGGTCGAGGTCCCGGTCACCGTCAAGACCCGGATCGGCGTGGACGACAACGACAGCGAGGCGTTTTTGCATCGCTTCGTCGATATCGTGGCGCAAAGCGGGGTGCAGACCTTCATCATTCACGCCCGCAAAGCCTGGTTGAGCGGACTCAGCCCCAAGCAGAACCGGGAAGTGCCGCCGCTGGACCACGCCCGGGTCCGGCGTCTGGCCGAGCTGTTCCCGGGTTTGCGTTTCGTGATGAACGGCGGCATAGACCAGCCCGGCCACGGGCTGGCCGAACTCGAGCACGTCGACGGCGTGATGCTCGGGCGTGCGGCCTATCAGAATCCATGGGTGCTGGCCGAGCTGGGGCAGCGTCTGGGCGCCGGTGGGGTTTCGACGCGCGCCGAGGCGGTCGCGGCGATGGCCGATTACGCGTCCGAACAGCAGGAACGCGGGGTACGCCTGGCTTCGATCGGCCGCCACCTGCTGGGCTTGTTCCACGGCCAGCCAGGCGCCCGGGCCTGGCGGCGGTTTCTGAGCGAGCGCATGCACCTCGACGGCGCCGGCGCCGAGCTGCTGAGAGAGGCGCTGGCGCGGGTTCCCGGCCCGCCGGGAGAGCCGACCGGCGCGGCGTCGCTGCACCCGGCACAAAATCGCAAGATGCTGTTGACATAAGCCGCCAAACCATCTAACATTCTCGTTCTTCGGCAGACCGGAATTCATCGGTCTGTCGTTTGTTTTCTAAAGGTTTGGAAAAATGTCGACGATCAATCAGCTGGTCCGCAAGCCGCGGCGCCCGAAACAGTACAAGTCGAACGTGCCCGCGCTCGAGGCTTCTCCGCAGAAACGCGGGGTTTGTACGCGCGTCTACACGACGACGCCGAAGAAGCCGAACTCCGCTTTGCGCAAGGTTGCGCGCGTGCGGCTGACGAACGGCTACGAGGTCTCCAGCTACATCGGTGGCGAGGGGCACAACCTCCAGGAGCACTCCGTGGTGCTGATCCGCGGGGGTCGAGTCAAGGATCTTCCCGGTGTTCGCTACCACACGGTGCGCGGCAGCCTCGACACCGCTGGCGTCAGCGATCGTCGCCAGGGCCGTTCAAAATACGGCGCCAAGAAGCCCAAGAGCTGACGCTCGGGCTTGAACTGAATTCATAACGGAAAAGAATATGTCCCGCAAGCATTCAAATTTCCAGCGCGACATCCTGCCGGATCCGAAGTTCGGTAGCGAGTTGCTGACGCGTTTCATCAACATGGTGATGATGGACGGCAAGAAGTCGGTCGCGGAACGGATTGTCTACGGTGCGATCGATGAAATCACTGCGCGCGGTCACGCCGAGCCGATCGAGCTTGTCGAAAAGGCGCTGGATGCGGTTGCCCCGTCGGTCGAGGTGAAATCCCGCCGCGTCGGTGGTGCGACCTACCAGGTGCCGGTTGAAGTCCGTCCGCGCCGCCGTCAGACGCTGGCCATGCGCTGGATCATCGATTTCGCCCGCAAGCGCGGCGAGAAATCCATGCCCAAGCGCCTGGCCGGGGAGTTGCTGGACGCCGCCGAAGAGCGCGGCAACGCGGTCAAGAAGCGGGAAGACGTACATCGCATGGCAGAGGCCAACAAGGCTTTTGCCCACTATCGCTGGTAAGGTCTGGAGTTTATCGTGCCTCGCAAGACATCAATCGAACGCTACCGTAATATCGGGATCATGGCCCACATCGACGCGGGCAAGACCACGACCACGGAGCGCATCCTGTTCTACACCGGCATTTCGCACAAGCTGGGCGAAGTGCACGACGGCAATGCCGTGATGGACTGGATGGAGCAGGAGCAGGAACGCGGCATCACGATCACGTCGGCCGCCACGACCTGCTTCTGGAACGGGATGGACAAGGATTGGCCGGAATACCGGATCAATATCATCGACACCCCCGGACACGTCGACTTCACGATTGAAGTCGAGCGTTCGCTGCGCGTGCTCGACGGTGCGGTCGCGGTGTTCTGCGCGGTCGGCGGCGTGGAGCCGCAGTCCGAGACGGTCTGGCGTCAGGCGACCAAGTACGCGGTGCCGCGCATGGCATTCGTCAACAAGATGGATCGGACCGGCGCCAACTTCGAGCGCGTGGTTGGTCAGATCAAGGATCGCCTGGGTGCGCGCCCGGTGCCGATTCAACTCCCGATCGGTGCCGAGGAAGGCTTCGAAGGCGTCATCGACCTGGTCAAGATGCGTGCGGTTTACTGGGATACCGAGACCATGGGCACCTCCTACGAGGCCCGTGACATCCCGGCCGAGCTGGCCGAAGAAGCGCAGGCCGCGCACGAATTCATGGTCGAGGGGGCCGCCGAGGCTTCCGAGGAGCTGATGGAAAAGTACCTCGAAGGCGGCGAACTGACCGAAGAGGAAATCATCACCGGCTTGCGTACCAGCACCCTGGCCAACGAAATAGTGCCGGTGCTGTGCGGAACAGCGTTCAAGAACAAGGGCGTGCAGGCGTTGCTCGACGCGATCGTTCAGTACATGCCGAATCCGACCGAAGTCAAGGCGATCCGCGGCATCCTCGACAACGAGGAAGAAGGGATTCGCAAGTCCGACGATTCCGAGCCGTTCGCGGCCCTGGCATTCAAGATCGCGACCGATCCCTATGTCGGGTCGCTGACTTTCTTCCGCGTCTATTCCGGCGTTCTGAAGTCTGGCGATACCGTGTTCAACCCGATCAAGAGCAAGAAGGAGCGCATCGGACGCCTGTTGCAGATGCACTCCAACTCGCGTGAAGAGCTCAAGGAAGTCTACGCCGGCGATATCGCCGCAGCGGTCGGGCTGAAGGACGTGACCACGGGTGATACGCTGTGCGATCCGTCGAACGTGATCACGCTGGAGCGGATGGAGTTTCCGGAGCCGGTGATTGCCGTGGCGGTCGAGCCCAAGACCAAGAGTGACCAGGAAAAGATGGGTGTTGCGCTGTCCAAGCTGGCGCAGGAAGATCCCTCCTTCCGGGTACGTACCGACGAGGAATCCGGCCAGACGATCATCGCCGGCATGGGTGAACTGCATCTGGACATCATCGTCGATCGCATGAAGCGCGAATTCAAGGTCGAGGCCAACGTCGGCAAGCCTCAGGTGGCCTATCGCGAAACCATTCGCAAGGCGGTCGAGGCCGAGGGCAAGTTCGTGCGCCAGTCGGGTGGTCGCGGCCAGTACGGTCACGTCAAGCTGAGGATCGAGCCGATGGAGCAGGGTGGCGGCTTTGAATTCGTCAACGAAATCGTCGGCGGTGTTGTACCCAAGGACTATATTCCGGCGGTCGGCAAGGGCATCGCGGAACAGCTGCAGAACGGCGTCCTGGCCGGCTTTCCGCTGGTCGATGTCAAGGCGACCCTGTACGACGGCTCGTACCACGAAGTCGACTCGTCGGAAATGGCGTTCAAGATCGCCGGTTCCATGGCAATGCGCGACGGTGCACTGAAGGCGTCGCCCGCCCTGCTGGAGCCGATGATGAAAGTCGAAGTCGCGACGCCTGAAGAGTACATGGGCGACGTGATGGGCGACCTGAACCGTCGCCGCGGCCTGGTTCAGGGCATGGAAGATGCCCCGGCCGGCAAGATCATCCGCGCCCACGTACCGCTGGCCGAAATGTTCGGTTACGCGACCGACCTGCGCTCGATGAGCCAGGGCCGTGCCAACTATTCGATGGAATTCCTGCACTACGCCGAAGCACCGAACAGCGTTGCAGACGAAGTCATCAAGAAAACCGCATAAGAACGCGAGAGGAAAGATCCAATGTCCAAGGCAAAATTCGAACGCACGAAGCCGCACGTCAACGTGGGCACGATTGGTCACGTCGACCATGGCAAGACGACGCTGACGGCGGCGCTGACCAAGGTCTGTGCCGAAGCGCGGGGTGGTGAATTCCGTGCGTACGATCAGATCGACAATGCGCCGGAAGAGCGCGCGCGCGGCATCACGATCGCCACGGCCCACGTGGAATACGAATCGGACAACCGCCACTACGCGCACGTCGACTGCCCGGGGCATGCCGATTACGTCAAGAACATGATCACCGGCGCCGCGCAGATGGACGGCGCGATCCTGGTGGTGTCGGCGGCCGATGGTCCGATGCCGCAGACCCGCGAGCACATTCTGCTGGCCCGCCAGGTCGGCGTGCCGCAGATCATCGTGTACCTGAACAAGGCCGACATGGTCGACGACGAAGAGCTGCTGGAGCTGGTCGAGATGGAAGTTCGCGAACTTCTGAGCGACTACGACTTCCCGGGCGACGACACGCCGATCATCACCGGTTCGGCGCTCAAGGCGCTGGAAGGCGACGAGTCCGACATCGGCGTGCCGTCGATCCTGAAGCTGGTCGAAGCGCTGGACGATTACATTCCGCAGCCCGAGCGCGACACCGACAAGCCGTTCCTGATGCCGATCGAGGACGTGTTCTCGATTTCCGGCCGCGGCACGGTGGTGACGGGTCGTATCGAGCGCGGCATTGTCAAGGTGGGCGACGAGCTGGAGATCGTGGGTATTCACGACACGACCAAGACGATCTGCACCGGCGTTGAAATGTTCCGCAAGCTGCTGGATCAGGGCGAAGCGGGCGACAACGTCGGCGTTCTTCTCAGAGGAACCAAGCGTGACGATGTCGAGCGTGGTCAGGTTCTGGCCAAGCCGGGTACGATCACGCCGCACACCAAGTTCGAAGCCGAAGTGTATGTCCTGAGCAAGGACGAAGGCGGCCGTCACACGCCGTTCTTCAAGGGCTACCGTCCGCAGTTCTATTTCCGTACCACCGACGTGACGGGTGCGGTGGAGCTGCCGGAAGGTGTCGAGATGGTGATGCCTGGCGACAACGTGAAGATTCAGGTTGAGTTGATCGCGCCGATCGCGATGGAAGAAGGCCTGCGTTTCGCGATTCGCGAAGGCGGCCGCACCGTCGGCGCCGGCGTCGTGGCCAAGATTCACGAGTAACGGCCGACGCGTCCGGTCCGTTCTTGCGGGCCGGGCAATGAAGTGCTTTTACCCGACCGAAACGGAAGGGTGAAAACAAGTGTTCTTTGACAGACTAAAGGCGTAACGGCAATGGCCGAACAGAGAATTCGTATTCGTTTGAAAGGTTTCGATCATCGCTTGATCGATCGTTCGACGCAGGAAATCGTCGAAACCGCGAAGCGCACGGGTGCCCAGGTACGTGGCCCCATTCCGCTTCCGACGCGAAAAGAGCGATATACCGTCCTGGTATCTCCGCACGTCAACAAGGACGCGCGCGACCAGTACGAGATTCGTACTCACAAACGACTGATGGACATCGTGGATCCCAACGACAAGACCGTGGATGCACTGATGAAACTCGATCTGGCCGCCGGTGTGGACGTCCAGATCAAGCTGTACTGAGCAAGGATCGAGCAGTCATGGCAATTGGTATCGTAGGACGAAAGCGAGGCATGACCCGCATCTTCATCGAGGATGGCACTTCCGTGCCTGTGACGGTGGTCGAAGCGGATCCCAACCGGATTACCCAGATTCGCGAGCTGGATCGCGATGGCTATGCGGCCATCCAGGTCACAACGGGCTCGCGCCGTGCGTCTTTGGTCAACCAGCCTTCGGCTGGCCACTACCGCACCGCCGGCGTCGAGCCGGGGGACGGCTTGTGGGAATTCCGCCTCGACGTTACAGACAACAGTGAAGACGGCGGCCTGGAGGTCGGCGGCGCTATCACGGTCGAGCGCTTCACGAACGGCCAGAAGGTCGACGTGACCGGCACCAGCAAGGGCAAGGGTTTCGCCGGCGTCATCAAGCGTCACAATTTTCGGATGCAGGACGCCACGCACGGTAATTCGCTCTCGCATCGCGCCCCGGGCTCCATCGGACAGTGCCAGACTCCCGGGCGCGTGTTCAAGGGCAAGAAGATGGCCGGGCACATGGGCGCCGAACGCGTCACCACCCAGAATCTCGAAATCGTACGGGTTGACCCCGAACGCAACCTGCTGCTCATTCGCGGCGCGGTGCCAGGCGCACCGGGCGGCCATGTGCTGGTGCGTCCGTCGGTGAAGTCGTAACAGAAGGAAGATCAGCATGGAACTCGCAATCACAGGCGGAAGCAGCAAGATCACGGTCAACGAGGCGGTGTTCGACCGGCCGTTCTCCGAACCGCTGGTGCACCAGGTCGTTGTTTCGTACCTGGCCGGCGCTCGCGCCGGCACCAAGGCGCAGAAGAACCGTTCGGCGGTTGCCGGCGGCGGCCGCAAGCCATGGAAGCAGAAGGGCACGGGCAACGCTCGCGCCGGTACCATTCGCAGCCCGCTGTGGCGCGGTGGCGGCAGGACCTTCGCGGCGACGCCGCGCGACCATTCGGTCAAGGTCAACCGCAAGATGTACCGTGGCGCGATTGCGGCCATCCTGTCCGAACTCGTTCGGCAGGAACGCCTGGTCGTGGTCGAAGAGATCAAGATTGCCGAGCCCAGGACCCGTTTGCTGGCCGACCGCCTTGCCGAGATCGGCATCGAGCGCGGCCTGATCGTGGATGCCGATCTGGACGGAAACCTGTTTCTGGCCAGTCGCAATCTACCGCACCTGTTCGTCGTTACCGTCGATCAGCTGGATCCGGTGAGCCTGGTCGGCGCAGACAAGGTGGTCATCACCACCGCTGCTATTACCGCAATTCAGGAGTGGCTGGCATGAATCGCGAACGTATGTATCAGATCGTGCGCCTGCCGCACGTGTCGGAGAAGACGGCAAGATTGCAGGCCGATTCGAATCAGTACGTGTTCGAAGTTGCCCGCGATGCCGACAAGCAGGAAATTCGTCAGGCGATCGAGGGCCTGTTCGACGTCAGCGTCAGCGATGTCCGCGTCGTCAACGTCAAGGGCAAGTCGAAGAGCTTCCGGATGCGTCCGGGCCGCCAGAAAAGCTGGAAGAAGGCCTATGTTCGCGTTCAGGCCGGCCAGTCGATCGAGCAATTGAACGCAGATTAAGAATCAGCCGGGAATATAACCATGGCAATTGTCAAGGCAAAACCAACATCTCCGGGCCGCCGCGGCGTCGTGACCGTTCGTCACGACCACCTCTGGAAAGGCAAGCCGCTGGAGACGCTGACCGAAGCGAAGAAGTCGACCGGTGGCCGTAACAACAACGGCCGAATCACCACCCGTCACCAGGGCGGTGGTCACAAGCAGCGTTATCGCACGGTCGATTTCAAGCGCGACAAGGACGGCATCAAGGGTACGGTCGAACGTATCGAGTACGACCCGAACCGAAGCGCCCATATTGCGCTGATCAAGTACAGCGACGGTGAGTGGCGCTACATTCTGGCGCCTCGCGAATTACGCGCCGGCGATGCAGTGCTGAGCGGGTCGGAAGCGCCGATCAAGCCCGGCAACTCGATGAAGCTGGGCTCGATTCCGGTCGGAACGACGCTGCACAACATCGAACTGAAGCCGGGCAAGGGCGGCCAGATGGCGCGCTCCGCCGGGGCGGCGGTTCAGCTGGTTGCGCGCGAAGGCCGCTATGCCACGTTGCTGCTTCGCTCGGGCGAGATGCGCAAGATCAACACCCAGTGTCGCGCCACTATCGGTCAGGTGTCGAACAGCGAGCACAACCTGGAGAAGCTCGGCAAGGCCGGCGCCCGGCGTTGGCTCGGGGTTCGCCCCACCGTTCGCGGTGTGGTCATGAACCCGGTGGACCATCCGCACGGCGGCGGCGAAGGTCGCACATCCGGCGGCCGGCACCCGGTGACGCCCTGGGGCGTTCAGACCAAGGGCAAGCGTACCCGGACCAACAAGCGGACGACCAAGTTCATCGTGCGTCAGCGCAAACGCAAGTAATCGGCCGCCAGTAATCAGCAAGTACAGGAAATCGAAATGCCACGTTCACTCAAGAAAGGCCCGTTCATCGATCACCATCTGCACGCCAAGGTGCAGACGGCGTTGGAGGCCAACAGCAAACGACCGATCAAGACATGGTCGCGCCGCTCGATGATCCTTCCGGACATGGTCGGATTGACGATCGCGGTGCACAACGGGCGCCAGCATGTGCCGGTTCTGATAAACGAAAACATGGTTGGGCACAAGCTGGGTGAGTTCGCGCCGACGCGGACCTTCAAGGGTCACGCTGCCGATCGCAAGACCAAGTAAGGGACAAGTCAATGGAAGCGACTGCAAAACTCAAAGGTGCCCGTATCTCGGCGCAAAAGGCGAGACTCCTGGCTGACCAGGTCAGGGGGCTCCCGGTTGAACGTGCCGACGAACTGTTGAATTTCAGCACCAAGAAGGGTGCGCATATCGTACGCAAGGTGCTGCTCAGTGCCGTGGCGAACGCCGAGCACAACAAGGGCGCTGATATCGACGAGCTGAAGGTCAGTGTGATCATGGTCGATGAAGGGCCGACGTTCAAGCGTGGTCGTGCACGCGCCAAGGGCCGGTACACCCGGATCCTGAAGCGGACCAGCCACATCACGGTCACGGTAGCGGAGCAATAAGGAAAAATTATGGGTCACAAGGTACATCCAACCGGAATCCGGCTCGGTATCTCCAAGGACTGGGGTGCGCGCTGGTATGCGGAGCGAAAGGATTTCGCCGACAACCTGAACAGCGATCTGGCAGCCAGGCGATTCATCGAGAAGGAATTGTCACAGGCGGCAGTCAGTCGGGTTCATATCGAGCGGCCGGCCAAGCAGGCGCAGGTCACGATCTACACGGCGCGGCCGGGTATCGTCATCGGCAAGAAGGGTGAAGATATCGAGCGCTTGCGCCGCAAGCTCACCGATCTGCTCGGCGTGCCGACCGCGGTAAGCGTCAGTGAGATTCGCAAGCCGGAACTCGATGCCAAGCTGGTTGCCGACAGCATCGCTCAACAGCTGGAGCGTCGCATCATGTTCCGTCGCGCCATGAAGCGGGCCGTCGGGAACGCGATTCGGCTGGGTGCCCAGGGCATCAAGGTCCAGGTTGGAGGCCGACTCAACGGCGCCGACATCGCGCGCACCGAGTGGTACCGCGAAGGTCGTGTGCCGCTGCATACGCTGCGCGCCGGTGTCGACTACGGCACTTCGGTCGCGAGCACGACGTATGGCGTGATCGGCGTCAAGGTGTGGGTCTACACCGGCGACGTATTCGATCTGCACGCCGAGAAGAGCGAAGAATCCAAGTCGTCCAGAAAGGGCGCTGGTCGGGAGAACTGAAATGCTGCAGCCGAAACGAACAAAATTCCGAAAGCAGCAAAAGGGCCGTAACCGCGGCCTGGCGCAGGTGGGCAACAAGGTCAGCTTCGGCGAGTATGCGCTGCAGGCGACCACCCGCGGTTTCATCACCGCGCGTCAGATCGAGGCCGCAAGGCGTGCGATCACCCGTCACGTCAAGCGCGGCGGCAAGCTGTGGATCCGGGTGTTCCCGGACAAGCCGATCACCAAGAAGCCGGTCGAAGTCCGCATGGGCAAGGGCAAGGGCAACGTGGAGTATTGGGTTGCGCCGGTGCAACCGGGACGGGTGATTTACGAGATTCAGGGCGTGAGTGAAGACGTTGCGCGCGAGGCTTTCCGCCGCGCCGCCGCGAAGCTCAGCGTCAAGACGACGATGGTAGCGAGGTCGCTGTAATGAAAGCGAGTGAAATCAGGCAGAAGTCTGCAGACGAACTCAAGGGCATGCTGATCGAGTTGCGCAAGCGCCAGTTCGATCTGCGTATGCAGCTTGGCACCGGCCAGTTGGCCGAGCCGCACCAGCTGCGCCAGGTCCGGCGCGATATTGCGCGGGTGAAAACGGTATTGAATACCTCGCAGGGTGAACAGGCATGAGCAACGAGACCAGAACTCGGGTCGAGCACAGCGCCACCGGAAAGGTGGTGAGTAACAAGATGGACAAGACTGTTACCGTGCGTCTTGAACGCCATCTCAAGCACCCGCTGTACGGAAAGTACATCCGTCGCTCCAGCAAGGTGCATGCTCACGACGAGACGAATGAATGCAACGAAGGCGATACGGTGCGTATCGTCCCCGATCGCCCGCTTTCCAAGACCAAGAGCTGGAAAGTGGTTGAAATTGTCGAACGCGCCCAGTAAACGGAGCAGTACAGACCATGATTCAGATGCAGAGCAGACTGGCGGCGGCCGACAACAGCGGCGCACGCGAAGTGATGTGTATCAAGGTGCTTGGCGGCTCCAAGCGTCGCTATGCAAATATTGGCGACGTCATCAAGGTGACGGTCAAGGACGCGATTCCTCGCGGAAAGGTCAAGAAGGGCGAGGTCTACAACGCGGTGGTGGTGCGGACGCGCAAGGGTGTCCGTCGCCGTGACGGTTCGCTGATTCGCTTCGACGGGAATGCTGCGGTGATACTCAACAACAAGCTTGAGCCGATCGGCACCCGCATATTCGGCCCCGTTACCCGCGAGCTGCGCGGTGAGCGGTTCATGAAGATCATTTCGCTCGCGCCCGAAGTGCTGTAAGGAGTTTAGTAATGCAACGTATTCGAAAAGGCGACGAAGTGATTGTGACGGCAGGACGCAGCAAGGGCCAGCGTGGCCATGTGCTCAAGATGCTGGGTGACGATCGGCTTCTGGTCGAGAACGTCAACATGATCAAGCGCCATACCAAGCCGGACCCGCAGCGCCAGCAGCCCGGTGGGATCGTCGAGCGTGAAGCGCCGATACATGCGTCGAACGTGATGTTGTACAACCCGGCGACCGACCAGGGCGACCGCGTTGGGTTCAAGGTGCTTGAGGATGGCCGGAAGGTGCGGGTTTTCCGCTCGACTGGCGAAGTTGTGGATATTTGAGGCGAATAGCGATGAGCAGGTTGAAGGATTTTTACCGCGAAACGGTCACCGGCCAACTGAAGGAGAAATTCGGTTTCGCCAATGTGATGCAGGTTCCGCGCATCGAGAAGGTCACCATCAACATGGGTCTCGGGGAAGCCGTTGCCGACAAGAAGGTGATCGAGAAGGCATTGGGCGATCTGACCAAGATTGCCGGCCAGAAACCGATCGTGACCAATGCGCGGAAGTCCGTGGCGAGTTTCAAGATTCGCGACGGTTACCCGATTGGTGCCAAGGTGACGCTCCGTCGCGAGCGGATGTACGAGTTCCTTGATCGTCTGATCAATATCTCGTTGCCGCGCGTTCGCGATTTTCGCGGGATCAGCCCCAAGGGCTTCGACGGCCGCGGAAATTTCAACCTGGGCGTCAAGGAACAGATCATTTTTCCGGAAATCAATTACGACCAGGTCGATGCAATTCGCGGTATGGATATTGCGATCACGACCTCGGCGCGAGACGATGACGAAGGCAAGGCGCTTCTCGAAGCGTTCGGTTTTCCTTTCCGGGCACGTTAAGGAGCAGGTAGCAAGATGGCTAAGAAATCAATGATAGCGCGCGATGTCAAGCGCTCGGAACTTGTCGACAAGTATGCGGCCAAGCGCGCCGAGCTGAAGAAGATCATCGCGAATCCGGATGTCGAATTCGAGGAAAAGCAGGCTGCGATTTTCGCGCTCGCCAAGTTGCCGCGCGACTCCAGTCCGGCCCGCGGGCGCAACCGCTGCCGCATAACAGGTCGACCCCGCGGTTTCTATCGCAAGTTTGGCCTGGCGCGCAACAAGCTGCGCGAGTCGGCCATGAACGGCGACATTCCCGGCCTGCGCAAGGCCAGCTGGTAAAGAGGTGTATTGCAAATGAGCATGAATGATCCCATCGCCGATATGCTGACTCGTATTCGCAACGCCCAGGGCGTGCGCATGAAGACGGTGACCATGCCGGCTTCGCGCACCAAGCTGGCGATCGCCGAGGTTCTCAAGGAAGAGGGTTACATCCTGAACTTCCGTGAGTCCGGCGATGGTGCGTCAAAGGAGTTGGAGGTCGAGCTCAAGTATATGGGTGGCAGGGGCGTCATCGATCAACTGCGCCGCGTAAGCAAGCCGGGTCGACGCCTTTACTTTGGCGCTTCCGACCTGCCGCGAGTACAGGACGGGCTCGGTATCGCGATCGTGAGCACGTCCAAGGGCGTGATGAGTGATTCACGCGCGCGGCGCGAAGGGCACGGCGGCGAAGTGCTGTGCACCGTGGCCTGACGGAGAAGTAGATATGTCCAGAATTGCCAGTTATCCGATCGAATTGCCGAAGGGCGTCGAATTCAACCAGAAGGGCCAAGAGCTTCGGGTCAAGGGGCCCAAGGGCGAATTGACGATGGATCTCCACCCTTCCGTGGAAATGAAGAACGAAGAGGGCGTGCTGTCCTTCGAAGCCACGCCGGGCGGGACAACCGCGATGGCCGGCACCATGCGCGCGCTCGTAAACAATATGGTGCAGGGTGTGACCGATGGTTTCGAGAAGAAGCTGAATCTGATCGGCGTCGGCTACCGTGCGCAGGCTCAGGGCAGCAAGCTCAACCTCCAGCTGGGATTCAGCCATCCGGTGGAATTCAATGTGCCCGACGGCGTGACCGTCGAGACGCCGACCCAGACGGAGATCCTCGTGCGCGGCGCCGACAAGCAGAAGGTCGGCCAGGTGGCGGCGGAGATTCGCGGGTATCGCCCGCCGGAGCCCTACAAGGGCAAAGGTGTGCGGTATTCCGACGAGCGCGTCGTGATGAAGGAAGCCAAAAAGGCTTGATTGGGCAGCACGGCTCGATCGCAGTTTTCGTTTTCGAAGTTTTTTAGAGGAACGAGTAATGAGCGCAAAGAATCTGAGCAGGCTCCGGAGGGCGCGCAAGGCGCGCTCGCGGATCGCTCGCGGAGAGAAGCCGAGACTTTCGGTCTTCCGCTCCAGCCGCCACATTTATGCCCAGGTCATGACCGCCACCGGCGATCGGACACTGGTGACGGCGTCGACAGTGGAGCCGACCGTTCGCAGCGGCATGAAAACGACCGGTGGACGGGAAGCGGCTGCCATCGTCGGAAAAGCGATCGCCGAGAAGGCGCTTGCAGAAGGCATAAGCGAGGTTGCATTCGACCGTGGCGGTTTCAAGTATCACGGGCGGGTGAAGTCGCTCGCTGATGCTGCTCGCGAAGCAGGCCTTAAGTTTTAACTGACTGGAATTCTGGAAGAACAAGATGGCGAGAGATTACGAAAGATCCGACGACTTCATCGAGAAGCTTGTAGCTGTGAACCGCGTGGCCAAGGTGGTCAAGGGCGGACGCCAGTTCGGCTTCACTGCGTTGACGGTGGTCGGCGACGGGAACGGCAAGGTCGGATTCGGCTACGGCAAAGCACGCGAAGTTCCGCTCGCCATTCAGAAGGCCATGGAAAAGGCGAGGCGGGACATGAAGCAGATCTCCCTCAATCAGGGAACGCTGTGGCATCCGGTAAAGTCGCGTCACAGCGGTTCTCGGGTCTACATGCAGCCGGCTTCAGAAGGTACCGGTGTCATTGCCGGCGGCGCCATGCGCGCCGTATTCGAGGCGGTTGGTGTACACAACGTGCTGGCCAAGAGCGTCGGATCCAACAATCCGATCAATCTGGTTCGGGCCACGGTCAAGGGGTTGGAACATATGGCCTCCCCGGAATCGGTCGCGGCCAAGCGCGGCAAGAGCGTAGAGGAGATTCTGGAAAATCATGGCTAACAAGAAATCGGCAAAGCTGCGCGTCACCCTGGTCCGCAGCCCCAACGGGAAGATCGGCAAGCATCGCGATACGGTTCGTGGGCTCGGTCTGCGGCGCATGCATCACAGCGTCGAAGTCCAGGACACGCCTGAGATTCGCGGCATGATCAACAAGGTCGTCTATCTGCTTCAGGTCGAAGAGCTCTGATATCCGGGCCGGTTCGACAAGCGACGTATATAACGGGATTTGGAACATGAAACTCAATTCAATCAAACCGGCAGAAGGGTCCAAGACCGATCGTCGGCGCGTAGGGCGCGGCATTGGTTCTGGTCTGGGCAAGACAGGCGGCCGTGGTCACAAGGGACAGAAGTCCCGGTCCGGCGGCTTCAGCAAGAGCGGATTCGAGGGCGGTCAGATGCCGCTGCAGCGTCGGCTGCCGAAGGTTGGATTCCGTTCGGCCGTCAACCGCGACACGCGCGAGGTTCGGCTCTACCAGATCAATGCGACTGGTCTTGAAACCGTTGACCTGGATGCACTCAAGAAGGCTGGCGTCGTGCCCAACAGCACCCGGAAGGTCAAGCTGATCAATACCGGTGCGCTCGATCGTGCCGTCACTGTGCGCGGTCTTGCCGTCACGGCGGGCGCGGCAAGCGCAATCGAGGCGGCCGGGGGCAAGGTCGAGTAATGGCTTCCGGGCCCTCACAGGTTGCCGGCATGCTCGGGAGCATGGGTCGACTGACCGAGCTTCGCAATCGGCTGCTGTTCGTGCTGGTGGCGCTGGCGGTATTCCGCCTCGGCACTTTCATTCCCGTGCCCGGGATCAATCCCCAGGCACTGCTGCAGTTGATGGACCAGCAGCGCGGCACGATCGTGGATATGTTCAACATGTTCTCCGGCGGAGCACTCGGCCGGTTCTCGATTTTCGCGCTCGGGATCATGCCCTACATTTCGGCCGCTATCATCATGCAGTTGATGAGCCACGCAATTCCGCAGCTCCAACAGCTGCGCAAGGAAGGTGAGGCCGGTCGCCGCAAGATCACCCAGTACACGCGGTACTTCACGGTCGTGCTGGCGCTGTTCCAGTCGTTCGGTGTCGCAGCTGCACTGCAGAGCCAGAGCGCGGGGGCCGGACTGCCTGTCGTGATCATTCCGGGGCCGGGCTTTCTGCTCAGCGCGGTGGTAACCCTGACCGCGGGGACCGTGTTCCTGATGTGGTTGGGTGAGCAGGTCACCGAGCGCGGAATAGGCAACGGGATTTCTATCATCATCTTCGCCGGGATCGTGGCGGGTCTACCGGCCGCTATCGGTTCGACGCTGGAACTCGCTCGAACCGGGGAGCTCAGTGAGATTGCCGTTCTATTTCTGTTGCTGCTGGCGTTCGTGATTACGGCGTTCGTGGTCTTCGTCGAACGCGGACAGCGACGGATTACGGTCAACTATGCGCAAAGACAAGGGCGCAAGGCGTATCAGAACCAGTCGACGCATCTGCCGTTGAAGGTGAATATGTCCGGCGTCATTCCGGCCATTTTTGCCTCGTCGCTGGTTCTGTTTCCGGCGACCATATCGACCTGGTTCGGCCAGGCGGGCCAGGCCGGCTGGTTGCAGGAGATCGCTCAGCAACTGACGCCCGGCTCTCCCGTATATCTCGTCTTGTTCGGCGGCCTGATCGCGTTTTTCTGCTTCTTTTACACCGCGATCGTGTTCAACTCGCGCGAGACTGCAGACAATCTCAAGAAGTCGGGCGCATTCATACCCGGAATTCGTCCTGGTCGCCAGACGTCGGAGTACATCGATTACGTGCTGACCAGACTCACAGCCGTTGGCGCGGCTTATCTGGTCGCGGTCTGTCTGTTCCCGGAGTTTCTGCGCATGCGCTGGAACGTGCCGTTCTACCTGGGTGGGACGTCGCTGCTGATCATCGTGGTGGTGACGATGGATTTCATGTCGCAGATGCAGGCGCACCTCATGTCGCACCAGTACGACAGCCTTTTGAAAAAGGCGAATCTCAAGGGCTACGGTCGCTCGGGCACTGTCCGGCGCTGATTGGAAAATACGTGCTTCGGCCCTCGGGCGGGGCGCACGCAGAGGATTGGAGAAAATGAAAGTACAGGCATCAGTCAAGAAGATCTGCAGAAATTGCAAGATCGTCCGCCGCCGCGGTGTGGTGTTCGTGATCTGCTCGGACCCCAAGCACAAGCAGCGGCAGGGTTGAGCGGCGCGATTCGATGCGCTCGCGGTATTGGAAAAACGCAATAAAACTGCTATAATTGCTGGTTTGCGTCGACTTGCACCAATAATTGGCTGCTTTGGTCGGCGGAACGTACACGGAGAATAGAAATGGCTCGTATTGCAGGCGTTAATCTGCAGCCCAACAAGCATACCTGGGTCGCGCTGACCCAGATTTACGGCATTGGCCGCACCCGTTCGCTGCAGATCTGCGAGCAGTGCTCGATTGCGCCGGAGGTCAAGATTCGGGATCTGTCCGAAGCCGACGAGGAAAAGCTGCGTAATGCCATTTCGGGAATCAGCGTCGAGGGCGACCTCCGGCGTGAAGTGGGTATGAACATCAAGCGTCTGATGGACCTTGGATGTTACCGCGGCCTGCGTCATCGTCGCGGCCTTCCGGTTCGCGGTCAGCGCACCCGTACCAACGCCCGGACCCGGAAGGGCCCGCGTCGTCCGATTCGTTAAGGAATACCGAGCACCATGGCCAAACAGACAGCAAAAGGCAAGAAGAAGGTCAAAAAGACCATCGCCGACGGCATTGCACACGTGCATGCGTCGTTCAACAACACGATCATCACGATTACCGATCGCCAGGGCAACGCGTTGTCATGGGCCACCGCCGGTGGATCTGGTTTTCGCGGTTCGCGCAAGTCAACGCCGTTTGCCGCTCAGGTCGCTGCAGAACACGCAGGCCGGGCGGCCCAGGATTTCGGGGTAAAGAACCTCGAAGTTCGGGTCAATGGCCCCGGCCCTGGCCGTGAATCGTCGGTGCGTTCGCTGAACGCGCTGGGATACAAGATCATCAACATCATTGACGTGACGCCGATTCCGCACAATGGCTGTCGGCCGCCTAAAAAACGTCGGGTTTGACGGCTTCGCGCCTTGGCTTTTGTGGCGTTTAGCGTTTAGCGCAACTTTGGAAACAACGGAATTTTTCGATGGCAAGATATATTGGACCGACCTGCAAACTGTCCCGCCGCGAAGGCGTCGACCTGGGTCTCAAGAGCCCGGCGCGTAGCCTGGATTCGAAGTGCAAGCTCGAGCAGCCGCCCGGGCAACACGGAGCTTCCCGCAGACAGCGTTTGTCGGACTACGCCCTTCAGTTGCGTGAGAAGCAGAAAGTCCGCCGGATGTACGGCGTACTTGAAAAGCAGTTCCGCAACTATTACAAGAAGGCGGCTCAGCGCAAGGGTGCCACGGGTGAAAACCTGCTGGCCCTACTTGAAGGCCGTCTCGATAACATGGTTTATCGCATGGGCTTTGCGATCACCCGCGCGCAGGCTCGCCAGATGGTCAGCCACCGGCTGATCGAAGTCAACGGGAAAGTGGTCAACATTCCTTCATGCCAGATTGTTGCTGGCGACCGGATTTCGGTCCGCGAGAAGGCGCGCAATCATCTGCGCATCAAGGAATCCGTGGAAGTTTCGCGCGACCTCGACCTCGTCGCGCCCTGGGTGGACGTCGATGGCGACAAGCTCGAGGGTACGGTCAAGAACCTTCCCGAGCGGGACGATCTTCCGCCGGACATCAATGAAAACCTGATTGTCGAGCTGTACTCGAAGTAATCGTCGAGATCCGCGGCCCTGAGGGCCTGGTCGAGCAGGTTTTATCGCAAGTTGAAACGAGAGAGGCATGCATGTCGAGTGCAACTTCACTGATTGAAAACATGCTCAAGCCGAAGGGCTTGATCGTGGACGAGTTATCCGAGCGCCGCGCGAAAGTGACGCTTGAGCCGCTCGAACGGGGCTTCGGCCACACGCTGGGCAATGCGCTTCGTCGGGTTCTGCTGTCGTCCATTCCGGGCGCGGCGATTACCGAAGCGGAAATCGAGGGCGTGCTGCACGAATACACGTCGGTCGAGGGTCTTCAGGAAGATATCGTAGAGGTCATGCTCAACCTGAAGGATGTTGCGTTGCGCATGCACAATCGCGACGAGGCCACGCTGACGCTTTCGGCCGACAAGACGGGGCCGGTCACGGCCGGTGACATTCAGCTCGACCATGACGTGGAAATTGTCAATCCCGAGCATGTCATCTGCAACCTGACCAAGAATCAGAAGCTGCGCATGCAGCTGAAGGTCTCGAAGGGCGTTGGTTACCAGCCTGCGGCGACGTATCGCTTCGATGAGGAAGAGTCTCGTTCTATCGGCCGGCTCAAGCTCGACGCTTCGTTCTGCCCGGTTCATCGGGTTGCCTACAGCGTCGAAAGCGCACGCGTGGCGCAGCGCACCGACCTGGACAAGCTTGTCCTGGATATAGAGACCAACGGCACGCTGTCCTGTGAGGATGCGGTCAAGCTGGCAGCCGGGATTCTGGTCAACCAGATGTCGGTTTTCGTCGACTTCGTCGCGCGCGACCGCGATGAGGAGAAGCGTGACGAGCAGAGCTTCGATCCCGTGCTGCTGCGCCCGATCGATGACCTGGAACTTACAGTGCGTT
>Ga0209949_1000181_pt1 | contig 36024 bp, 23 predicted proteins | sample SalPonC_black_MG_FD_185711 | JGI IMG/M metagenome (GOLD analysis project Ga0209949, IMG submission 185711) | Salt pond soil microbial communities from South San Francisco under conditions of wetland restoration - Salt Pond MetaG... | ecosystem: Environmental > Aquatic > Marine > Intertidal zone... | reverse complement strand
ACAGACGGATTCCCGGCCGATTTTTTAGAACTGAATATCATCTGCACGTTTAATACTGACATTGATAATATTGACCCGGCGCTGATTCGGAAGGGTAGACTAAAAGGAATGATGGAGTTTAAGAGGCTGAGTGCTGAAAGCGCCCGGAAAATGGCAGTAGAGTTTGATCTTACCACAATGATAACCGGCCCGATGACAGTAGCCGAAGTATGGAACGGTGGCAATGAAACCGTTTCGTTGAGTCAAAACGGGATTGGATTTTAAAATTGATAAAAAGGAGAAACCATGAAGAACACAATACTCAAGATTGGCGCCGAAGGCGGGAGCCTGGATTTCTATAAAACGGAATTGGATGGAGAAACTATTTTTAGCTCAAGTCTAAGCAAAAATTTCAAATCAGCGGGAGAGCTATTCGACACCTACAGCCGAAGTGAAAATCCGCTGCTTTGGTATTTTCCGGTTGAAATTTCGGAGGAAATCAGAAGCGAACTCCTGCCGGTATTGATACGCGAATACCGGGAGTATGGGGGCGATCACTTCATGAATCTTGAAGAGTGGGAACAGAAACTAAATCTGACATTCAGCGAGCTAAAACCGGATGGCCATCAGAGGTTTATTATTACGCCGATTCAGAAGATTGAAAAAAGGAACTACGATTCCATTGGAGAAAATCCGCAGTATTTGGACTCAGTGACTACCATCTATACGACTATTCCGAAACATCGAAGAGAACTGACTGGAATCGGGTCTGTGGAGGGCAATGCATTTGTGATTCGGGGAGAGGATGGGCTTATAAAAGGTCTGTTTTCAATTGAACGATATGGGGTTGAGTGCCGATAAACAGAATAATTAAAAATTAATAGATCAGAAAGAGGAACGTGAAAGAAGACATCTACAATAGATTGACAGAATCGAAACTTAACGCCTGGGCCATTTGGGAAGATGAATCAATGGATTTGCCGGGCTTAAGTAGACCTGAGATTAGTAAATATTTAAAGCCAGGCATCATATTTTTGGGTTTAAATCCGTCGAAGAGCCTCAAGACCATCAGAAACTTCCACTCTAACTCAGTCGGTGATAAAAGGCTTAAAGAAGCTATACAGAATGGTGATTTAGAAAGCGCTGCACTGAAGAATCTTGTAGGCGGTTTTATGACGGACTTAACGGATACTGTTGAATCTGATTCTTCTAAAGTTGATTTGAAAGAGCACTCATTTCATAAATTCGAACAGATTCTTCAGGTGTTAGGAGAGGATCAATATCACATCATCTGTTTCGGCGGCAAAACATACGAAACGGCAAAAAACTGGCTATTGAATCAAAAGGCTGTGGACAAAGATGTTCTAAGCTGTGAGACTGGAAAAATGCCGTATGTCATTACACTTTATAAGGTAATGCACTACTCCTATAGGTATGGAGAGAATAAAGTGGGTGAGCAGCTTAACCGTATTAATGAAAGTATAGGCGGTAAATTTTCTTAAAGGACGAAACATATTGAGCGAAATCTCAAATTAGACTGTAATTCAAAATTAATTCAATCTAAGGCTTATGAACATTTTTAGAATACATATTAAACCAGGTGGTGGGAATAAAAACTTTCAGGCATCATTTGAGCATTGTTTGAAGCATAAGATTCTTGGTGTTGGCTGGAGAGTTAATAGTTTGACAACTACCAAAAACTGGGAGGAATTTTATGGAATTGCGTCTGAGAATTATGATAAGTTGACAATCTGTAAATATATCAACCAACATGTAAAAAAGGATGATTTGGTTTGGACAAGAAGCCGGGATGGGATGTACTTTATTGCAAAGGTAGCGTCTGGCTGGGAGTATTTTACTACGGAAGAGGGGCAAAACAGAAATATAGATATTGCCAATATTTTCAGATGTACAGATATCCGACATGTTGAAATTGATAAAGTGCCGGGGAAAGTAGTGGCAAGCTTCAGGGCGAGCAGAAGCATCCAGAAAGTATCCGGTCATCAGACGCTGGAATATTCAAAATACCTTTGGAATGAGCTTAGCGGAAATGATGATTACAAGATCAATGGCGATAAGGTTTCAGATATCTTTACAATGCTGGATGATGAAGAGACAGAAGACCTAATCTTTTTATATCTCCAAGTGAACGGTTGGTATGTTGTTCCGAATTCGAGAAAGGGAGATACGATGAGCTATGAATTTTACCTGATAAATCAACAGAGTCGTCAGAAAGCATTTGTACAAGTTAAAACCGGGAACTCACAAATTGATAGAAAAGGGTTTAAGAATCTAATTAAAGAAGGTGATGTCTATCTATTTCAGCCTAATAACAAATATAAGGGTGCAGACAATGACCGTTTTATTCATCTGCAAAATGATGATTTAGAAAGTTTTATTGAATCACATATAGAGTTTTTGCCTAAAAGCATTGAGTTTAAAAGAGAAATGATAAACAAATTTTGAGGCGTTTTTAAGGATAATTTTTAAGCCACCATCTCATCCACAAACACCTCCACAAACTCATCCATCCTCGTAATAATCCGCTCCCCGATTTGGTGTGCTTGTAGTACACTGTGGCGGTTTTCGAGGCATTTGAAGACGTCATCTTTTATGGGTTTTTTGCCGGTGAAGACGTAGATGTCGATTAAGTTTTTGGACTACTTTTTGTCGAGGTTTTCCTCTTCGCAGATTTGGTTGAGGGCTGAGACTTTTTTGCACCTGCCAGTATTTATCGAATTCATCTTCAATGCAAGAAAAGTTTGAAGTCCTTGAATAATGAAAAAATGAAATGGGTAAACTAAAACTAAGCCATTGCTTTTACTTAGATATTTGTGGATCAAAAATATGTTTGATTTGGAAATTTGAAGTCAGTTAGTCAATTGCCAGCTTAAATCTTTCTTTGATGAGCTTTGCTAAGTTAACAGGTTTCTCAACCTTTACTTTCTCCCCAAAAGAAAGTATCAAAGACTCCAACTCATAATTGGGAATCACCTCAATAGTTACCCGTAATTTATCGCCCACCCACTCAGATTTTTGGCTGGGGTGTATCGGCTTAGTCTCTACGTAGGGCGCCACTTCTTTTGCGAACTCCAGAACAACTTTTTCTACATCCTTGTCCTGAAACCGGGTTACTCCGACGATGTCATAAAAATAGTCATTCCAATCAATATCAGTTGGAATGTACTCCTTCCTGGTTGGGCTGATTGATTCTATTCTGTCCAAGGCAAGGTTCCAGGTTGGAATATCTCGTTCTTCATTTAATCCGAGTGCAAACCAACGGTTGTTGTACTGTTTGAGATAGTAGGGGTGAAAGATTAGTGTAAAAGGAGCATCTGATTTAAAATCCTGATATTCTATTTCTAATACATCTTCCTTAATTATGGCATCATAAAGTCTGGAAAGATACTCGATTCCCTTAAGATCAATATTGGACTCAAGTCCAATAACCTCTTTTGAGGTATGATCTAATCCCAAGCGATCTTTCAACACTGGGATCATCTCCTGAATCGCCTCAAATTGAGGTGCACCTGCAAAGCGAGATAACACAGAAAGAGCAGCTTGAATTTGACTGGCTTCGCTTTCATTTAAGGGTTCATTACTTATTGAAAAGTCTGTATTTGCATAGCGATAATAGACTTTGCGGCCTTCCCTGTGTCTCTTTAGCTCAATAGACCACCCCTGATCACTCTCCATAAACTTTATGTCATCAAAGAGTTGGCGTCTTTTGATTTTACTTTCGGGACCATTATACTCTTCCAAAGCTTTATTGATTTCATCAAGAAGATCCTTCCAGAAATATTTTCGTCCGGGATTACGAAAACAACGGTCTAAAACCTGGTAACGTAATAGAGCATTTTTGTTGACTGACATAACAAATAATTATCTGTGCAGATTGAGTGCATAAAAAGTTCTTATAATGATTTAAATCATAAAAAACTTTGACAATAATTGTGAATAGAGAAGAAAAGGAATTAGCGCAACATTTAATCGATAAAGCTAGATTATGGGAAAGACCGATGCCTGTTGCTCATATAAAAGAAGTTATTGAATCTTCTGATATTGAACTAGATGAAGATTCTCTTGACAAGCTTGAGAAACGACAGATAAAAGCCATTCTTGTAGCAAAAGAGAACGAGGATTTAGACGAATTTTATGGAGTGGTTTCCACAAAAAACCAAAGATATGACGAGTTTGATGATATTATATCCGAAATAACAGGAAATATAAAAACTGAAGAGTTAGAGAAAGAAGACATAGATTTATTAGTTCTGCTGATTTTACTGATCAGATATGAAGCAGTAAAAAAAGAATTTAACCTTGGTGAAATTGCAACCGGTTTATTATTTGATGAATTTTATGAGGGGACCAATACTGCTGTAGCAAAACACTTAGAGTCAGTTTTAGAAAAGTTTATCAAGAATCATTATTTAGGCGATTATTCTAATTATTCGGCATTAATAAAAGAATATTCCAAGAAGGTTAAGGATAATCCTGTCGCACTAAAAAAAATAAGGCATATCCTATTCTCATATGACTGGAGAGATTCGAAAATATATAATTTCGAATTTGAAAAACTCATTTTTAGACTAAGGAGAGAATTTAATCTGTCTAAAAAATTTGGTAATTGGGATACCAAAAGCATTGGTGAATTTATCGGTTATTTTATAGAAGACAATGATCCCCAAAAATCCCTTTTTTTTATACAAAGCTTTGACAATTCTATTCCATCACTTCTAATGAGAAGAAAATATGATTATGAATTTCAGATATTGGAGCCGAATAAAAAGGATTTACTTTTTTCTGGCTTACAGACTCTATTAAAAGGACAAACATCTGTAAAGATGTGTAATAACATTCAATCTATCTCTGAAAAGGAGGTAGACCTATTGGCAATGATGCCGCCAGTTTCATCAATGACAAAGTTAGATTGGAAAAGTGCATTTAAGGTCGACGACATTGAGATTGATTCAATCGAAGAATTACATATAAGAAAGAGTATAAAATTATTAGGTAATAATGGACGAGGGGTATTTATAATACCCAATAAATTTTTATCAGGAAAAGCGTCATCTGTTAAATCACTCATCAAAGAGTTAGTATTTAAAAACAGTATAGAAGCTGTTGTCAAATTACCAATCTCCATGGATCTGCAAAAAACATACTCGGACTATTCAATACTTGTTGTGAACAAAAGTGGTGTCGAAAGTTCACTTTTTATTGATTGCAATTGTTATGTAGAGCACCTCATTTATAATAACCAAAGAAATAATATAAAGTACTTGGAAGATGGAGATTTAGTAGAAATTGCAGCAAAAATGGTTATAGAAAAGGATGAGAAAGTTCACTTTGGAAGATTTGTTAGTGAGCAAGAAATAATTAAAAATAACTACAATATAGCGGTACAGAATTATGTGAACCCTGGGGTTTATGCTGAATGCCATTCCAGGTCTGACGGTGAAGAAATAATTAAACTGTCGAAAGTTGCATCTCGATTTATTCCTGAAAAACATACCGTAGGTAGGGAATACAGATTTTTAAATATGGCTGACCTTCCGTCTAAAGAGGGAGAGTTTCTCTTAAACGATGAAGATCTAGATTTTAAAAGTAGTTATGAAAGTGACCTACCACTTTTAAAAAAGGATGCCTTACTACTTAGTAAGGTAGGAGGAAATTTAAAACCTACACTTTTCAAAAGTAGGAATAAGCCAATATTCCTGGGTTCAAGCATTCTAGCTTTAAGTGTAAATGAAGAAATTGTTGACCCTGAATATCTCATTTGTGAATTGAATTCTGACTTTATAAGTAGACAAATCAAAAGGATTCCTAGAGGTAAAACTATTCCTCACATGAGAATCAAGGACATAATGGATATTTATATCCGTGTACCCAATCTAAAAAAACAAAAAAATTACTTTGTCGAATGGATTAATGGCATCGCAAAAGATAAAATATTAGAAATTGAAAATTTACATGAGTCACTAAGATACATCGAGAAGGATGTATTTTCCTCATTTGCTCATGATTTTGGTAAGCTATTATTCAAAGTTGCAAGTAATATTGACGGACTGGAGTCCTATCTAAAACGTTTAGATGAACATAAGATAATTAGTTTATCTGACTCTGTTTTCGGTGACAATATACCTGAAGATGGTGAAAGGGTTAAAGATGTAATCAATCGGTTAAGAGAAAGCCATAAGCTATCTGTCGATTTTTTAAAATCAGAGGTTAAAAGCTTAACTCATGATGTTCAGAGCAATAAAAAAATAGAAATAGGCAAATTAATCGAGAAATGGTGTAGTGCTCAAAAAGAAGACTCTTTTACTATTGAATTATCAGAAGGTTCGAATAAAAAGAGTCAATATGAACTTACTGGCAAAAAGGCTTTTGAGAATGGTTTTTTGATTACTGGTAATGAAACAGATATTTACAAAATCTTGGATAATCTATTAGATAATGCAATTAGACATGGGTTTGGTAAAAGTAAAAAAGAGAATAGATTTCGAATTCATCTTGAAAATACAGGCACGGCGATTGAAAAAATGGTGTATGTAACTATGAGTATTGGAAATACGGGGAAGCCATTTCCTAAGGACTTTAGTTGTGAAGACTTTTTTCAGAGAAGGCACAGAGGTCCCAAAAGTAGAGGTGAGGGGCTGGGAGGATACAGCATTAAAAGGGCAGTAGACAATTTGGGTGCTTATATTTCATGTGAGACACGTGCTTTATCAAAGAAAGAATATCCAGTACAATTTAGAATTGAATTTGAAGATTTCAACTATGATGAATAGGCCAATAGACGTTATGCTTTTAGATGACGATGCAAAAGATTTGTTACCTGATTTAAAGTTGAGTGCCAAGTCAAATAGGGTTCTTATTAAAGAATCATTTACCAATGCAAAAGATGGAATTGAATATATCAGAAAGCATCATGATAAGATTGATGCTCTCATATTGGATGGTTTCTTTCTGTCGGAACCCGGTTCATCGAGAAAGAAAAATCTTGAGGCTTTAAAAGCAACAGTAGAGGAATTAAAAAAGCTTTTATATAAAGAAAATTTGAGTCTCCCGTATTGCGTGTTAACTGGCTATTTGGAAGATATAAGTGATGACAGTTTACTGTCAGACATAGAAGTTTTTCGAAAGGGAGATGATAATAGGAAAATGTTTGACTATCTGAAGGAGGAAGTTGCTAAAAAGGAAGATTATCAGGTCAAAAATGAATTTCATGAGATTTTTGAACTTTTTGATAGAAATCAACTACCTGGCGATAAAGAACAAGATCTTGTTGAAATTTTAAATAAGCTGAAAAGCAAAGCGAAATACAATGATGATGATGCTTTTACACCGGTCCGTAAAATGTATGAAGTCATAGTTGATTCACTTTACGAACACACATACTCGGTAAATAAAGATCAAGATATTGTCCACGATGATTTATTTGGGCCTGGTGATGCTCTCAATATCACAGGCTCCTATTATTATTTGTCTGGACATGATGTAAGGCGTGGGGATGAGATATACATTCGAAGAAGAGATGAAGCTGTCTGGCCGGATCACATATCCAATCTGGCTAATTTGTTAGTCCAAATTACCCATCAAAACTCCCACGACTACCCAGAAGATGTTCATCACTACACCTACAAAAGTGTCGTATATGCGTTATTAGAATTATTACTTTGGTACAAAGAATTCATCCAAAACTACAAAGCGCAACAAAACTAAATAAAATGCCCAATATCATTCGTCCGGAGAAAATCAGTATCAAAAATAATTCAGAACTCAACGAAGGCTTTATTCAAGAAGAAATAGCTAAAGACCCATCTATTATTGGTTTGGGTGATTTGATCTTGAAGGATAAAGAACGGATCCAACCGAAAGCGGGACGGTTAGACCTTTTGCTACAGGATCAGGATTCCAATCGGCGCTATGAGGTAGAGCTTCAACTAGGAGCAAGTGATGAGTCACATATTATTCGCACGATTGAATACTGGGATATTGAAAAGAAGAGATATCCACAGTACGATCATTGTGCTGTGATCATAGCTGAGGATATTACCAGCCGATTTTTAAATGTCGTGAGTCTTTTCAATGGATTCATCCCTCTTATCGCAATTCAGATGAATGCTTACAGAATAAATGGCGATTACGGATTGATTTTTACAAAGGTACTCGACGAAATGCCATTAGGTCTTGTAGATGAGGATGAAGAAGTTCAGGAGGTTACCGACAGGGGGTTTTGGTTAAAAGAAAGGGGTACCGCAGATACTGTAAAGATGGCTGATAAGATGCTTGAAATGGTTAATGAAATAAGCAGTGGTTATAGCTTAAAGTACAATAAACACTAAATAGGATTGGAAGTTGATGGTCAACCAAACAACTTTGTTCAGTTTCGGCCCAAGAAGAAGTTTATGCGGTTTGAAATCCGCCATCCTAAATCAGAAGAAGTCGAAAATATTATTGATGCAAATGATCTGGATGATATGGGATATGATAGTAGGTGGAAACGATATAGGATCAACCTGCATAAGAAAGAAATTTCAGAGAAGAGAGATGCATTGAAGGAGCTTGTTAGTATAGCTCATGATTATCGAAATGGGTAGTTAGCTAATTTCAAAAATCCAGATATCGAAATACTGAATTTTAAATCTTAATCTTGGCGTATGGACAATAATGTTAAAAATGAAGCGGATGGCACTGACCTTGTCGCCTACTGTTCATGGTGTAATAATTTAACTGTTCATAATTGGTGTGGAAAAACTAGACAGTTTCGCAAGATTTATACATGTGATTTTTGTAGTAATGAGACAGTTTTGTGTAGAGCAAAAAACTGTGAAAACATGTCAAAAGCAGGGTTAGCGTTTCAAGATGAGCTCAAACTGGGTTTCCTGAAAAGTGTTTGGGAAAAGGTTGATAACTTCTACTGTTCTGAACATCGTCATGAAGTTATTGGCTTTAAAAAGGGGGGATATGAAGTAAAATTTTTGAATGAAGTCGATTGTTCAAAATTCGAATACGAAAAAAATAATTATCAGAAATATACATCAATAGGTGTTGGAGTTATCGGTGGTGCACTTGTAATGGGTCCGGTCTACTATTTGGGAGCTCCGGCAATTGCTGCTTGGTTTGGTTCTCAAGGATTTTTAGGAGCTGCATCAACAGGCACTCAAATATCAACACTCTCTGGAGCTGCACTTGAAAGTGCATCATTAGCAAAAATGGGTTTTGGAGCACTAAGCATTAATGGCTTAGGAATGACTGGAGGAACAGTAATCATTGGTGGTGTTGGTGGCACATTAGGAGGTGTAAGTGGTGCTAATGTTGCAGCAGATTATTATAAAACTATTGAAGATTTTGAATATGTGAAATTAGCAGAGAAAGGTGAAAAAGAAGTTATTTTTATAAACGGATTATTTTCACAAAATGATAGTCTTTTTAAGGGGTGGAAAAACGAGTTGGAGGGTTACTATAAGAATGCCACTTTAACAGGCCTTCGGTGGGAGTCAAATGCTTTGTCGAATTTAGCAGGAGTAGATCTTGACGATCTCTCCAAGATGTTGAAAAAAACTCCTAACCGAATTGGTATGTTGATGACACGTCTTACTAAGGTCAAATCACTAACAAATGTCCTCGGGTTTTTTGGCTTAGTAAATAACATTTGGTTTGTTACGTATTACAGAGCAGCAGTCACGGGTTATATTCTAGCTGATAATATTGCGAGGCTTCAAAAAGGGTCGAAAATAGATTTATTTGGCCATTCGCTAGGTGCAAGAGTCATCTTCTACGCACTTCAAGTACTAAGCACTAAAGATGAAGTTTTTATAGAAAATGTTTACCTCTTCGGCGGGGCTCAAGAAAGGAAAGATATCTCTGGTTGGGCTAACGCTTCAAAATCCGTATCTGGAAAAATTTACAATGTATATTCCTCCAACGATAAAGTTTTAAAGATTTTGTATCAGGCTGGTACTTTGGGAAGTTCTCCAATTGGTTTAAAACCAATAACTTTAGAAACGGATGATATTGTAAATCTGGATGCTAGTGAATGGATTGATGGGCATTCTGATTACCATCAGAATTTCAAACTTCTCATTGAGAAAATCAGAAATATGGAAGAGGAGACTTCTGAATTCCATAGTTCAAACTCAAACAGCATGACTATTATCGTAACAATTCTATTGTTTTTTTTAGTGCTAATAAGCGTGTACATATTAATTTTTAACAAATAAATCTATGCTCACAGGCGACCTAAAAAACAAAGTCGATAAAATCTGGGAAACACTCTGGACGGCAGGGATCTCGAATCCGCTGACCGTTATTGAACAACTCACCTACCTGCTGTTTATCAAAGGGCTCGATGACGAGCAGACCCGGTTGGAGAAAAAGGCAGAACGGACGAAGAAGCCTGTTGAGAATCCGACATTTTCGGATGACCAGGATCACCTGAGGTGGAAGAATATAAAGCAGCTTGCTCCCGAGGAAATGTTTGATACGATTCGGGATGATGTGTTTCCGTTTATCAAAGAGCTGGGTGGGAAGAATGGCAGCACCTATCGCAAGCATATGGAGGGTGCGATGTTTTTGTTTCCCAAGCCGTCGACGCTGGCACGGGTGGTGGAGCTGATGGATCAGCTGGAGATGAAGGATCGCGATACCAAGGGCGATATGTATGAGTATATGCTCTCTAAGCTCAGCGTAGCGGGTCAAAATGGTCAGTTTCGCACGCCGCGACATATCATTAAGATGATGGTAGAACTGACCCAGCCCAAGCCGCTTGAGGATATTGCCGATCCAGCTTGTGGTACGGCCGGATTTTTGGTGGCGGCCGGAGAGTATATCCGGGATAACCACGCCAGTGCCATGGTGGATGAAAAGAAGCGTAAACATTTCAAGTCAGAGATGTTTACCGGCTATGATTTTGACAACTCCATGCTTCGTATTGGAAATATGAATATGGTGATGCATGGGTTTGATGGGGCCACCATCGACTACAAAGATTCGCTTTCTTCGTCGGATGATGATGACCTCACAGAACAGTTCGACCTGATTCTTGCCAATCCTCCGTTCAAGGGTTCGCTGGATTATGACAGCGTGGCGGCCGATCTGCTGCAGACCGTAAAGACCAAAAAGACCGAACTGTTGTTTAACGCTCTGTTTTTGCGGGCGCTGAAAACCGGGGGGCGTGCAGCCGTAGTGGTGCCGGATGGCGTGCTGTTTGGCAGTTCCAAAGCGCATAAGGAGATCCGCAGGATTCTTGTGGAAGAGCAGCAGCTGAATGCGGTTATTTCGATGCCGAGCGGGGTGTTTAAACCCTATGCAGGCGTGAGTACGGCCGTGATTATCTTCACCAAAACCAACTCGGGCGGAACCGAGAACGTCTGGTTTTACGATATGAAAGCGGATGGCTACTCTCTGGATGACAAACGCGACAAAATTGACAACGACGACATCCCCGACATCATTGCGAGGTACAAGAACCCGGAGGATGAAACCGGCCGCAAACGCACTGACCGCAGCTTCATGGTGCCGAAAGAGGAGATCGTAGAGCAGACCTACGACCTCTCCATTAACCGCTACAAAGAGATTGAGTATGAGGAAGTAGAATACGACGATCCCAAAACCATCATCAACGGGAAAGACGGTCAGCCCGGATTGCGACAGCTCGCCGAAGAACGCGTGACCATTTTGGATGAACTGGAGGGGATGGTTTGAGGAGAGTGAAGCTGAAGGAGATTGCGGAAATTAATCCAAGAAAATCTGAGATAGATAAGGATAAAGTAGAATTGGTAAGTTTTGTGGCAATGGCTGATGTATCTGAAGATGGAATCATTTCAGAGCATGAGACAAAACCTTTATCTGAAGTCTACAAAGGGTATACATACTTTCGCAAAGATGACGTGTTATTGGCAAAAATTACTCCATGCTTTGAAAATGGAAAAGCGGCAATTGCTGATAATATTCCAAATGAAATAGGATTTGGCTCATCTGAATTTCATGTTTTAAGAACGAACGGTGAAGTCATTCCTAGTTTCCTGTTTTATGCTTTGTGGAATAAAAACTTTCGATTAACGGGTAGTAAAAAAATGACCGGTTCGGCTGGTCAAAAGAGAGTACCAACTGATTTTTTAAAAAACTACGAAATCCCACTCCCCAGTCTCTCCGAGCAGAAAGCCATTGTGGCGAAGCTGGACAGGGCGCAGCGGCTCATCGACATCGACAAGGAAATGCTCGTCAAATACGACGATCTCATCCAAAGCGTGTTTTTAGAGATGTTTGGGGATCTGGTTGGGAATCCGAAGGGGTGGCGAAAGCTTAAATTGAAAGATTTCTGTGAATTTGAAAATGGTGATAGATCATCAAATTATCCAAGCGGAGATGATATCAAAGAATCAGGAAAGCTATTCCTTAGTTCGGGTGATATTCAGAATGGGAAATTTACAGTAAAGGACTCGAAATTTATTTCTAATGAAAAGTTCGATTCTCTAAAAAGAGGAAAGTGTAAAACTGGTGATGTCCTAGTAACTCTAAGAGGAAGTGGGACAGGTAAAACTGCGGTATTTGATTGTCATTATGATGAAGGATTTATAAATGCTCAAATGGTAATATTGAGACCTGATTCAAAATGTTTATCAGAGTATTTAGTTCGACAATTAAATTGTCCACCTGTTTTTAAAAGATTGATCAATTTGAATTCAGGATCTGCACAACCTCAATTATCGGCTACTTCACTCAAGAAATTTGAAGTTTTAGTGCCAAACATTGAAATTCAAAAGCAATATGAGAGAAAGGCTAGACAGATAGAGGGAGAAAAAGAACAAATAAAAACGAGCCTCAAAAAATCAGAAGAGTTGTTTTCTTCGTTGGTGCAGGGGGCGTTTGGGTAAGCAATAGTTTCATGGGAAACCGATCAAGAAAAATCAGAAAAGAAAAGATTTTTGAGCTATATGCTCAAAACTTAGAATTGGTTAAAAGACATCCAAAAGTTAATCTCGAAGGAGAAAGAACCAGTGGGTATATCTGCCCATTGTGTAACAAAATATATGATAAAGGAGCTTTTTCCCCTGAATATGTAGATCAGCTGACAGAGGAGCATTTCCCTCCTGGAAAGCTTGGTGGCTCAGTTAAGATTTTAACTTGTAAGATCTGTAATAATACTCATGGAAGTGAATTAGAAAGTCATCTTAAAGAGCATCTCATAACTCAAGACTTTCTTAAAGGGGATAGTGAAGCGAGCAGGCCTGCCCGTTTTCTTACAGATGGCAAATTTGATATAGGTGGTCAAATCCTCAAAACATCTACAGGTTTTCACTTTAGAGCAGTCCGGCAAATTTCAAATCATAATCATTTTGATAAACTATTCCGCGTTGAGAAACCAGACTTAAAAAAGATTGATATTACTATAACAGGCTTGTACAAAAGAAGAAAAGCTGAAATTGCTTTGCTTAGAATCGCATATCTGTGGTTATATAGTGAATTCGGTTTTGCCATTATGTATAACTCAAATATGCATAAAATAAGAGAGCAGATTCAGGAGCCTGAAAAGAAAATTATTGAGAACCTGAGGTCTCTTGAGTTAGATTACCCTGAAGAAATGGAAGGAATTAATATAATTACAAAGCCAAAAAAGCTTCAGAGTTATGTGGCCCTTTTCAAGACTGAAACAAATTCAACCGTAAGAAAGCACGCAGTGTTTTTGCCTGGACCTACAGAAAATGGTTTGGATATTTATTCTTATTTAACGCGAAATGATAAAGATAAATTGAAATTTACTAAACTGGATACTGAAGGAGTCCTATACAATCCTCAAAGAGTGTTTGATTACTTTGAGTATTGGACATATCTCTGTGAGAATGCAACAAACACCTAAAGAAAAAAGAAATATAGCCCAAAGCGAAGCCAGGGATAAAACGGCTAAAGTAATAGCCGGAATTCTGCCAATGGGCAGTGCAGCGTATGAACTGATCACAACTATTGTGGTTCCGCTACACGAAAAGAAAAAACGGGAGTTTATAAACGATCTGGCTTCTCGTCTTAAACGACTTGAGGAAGAAGGTAAAATAGATTTTGATCAGCTTGGAGAAAGTGAAGAGTTCAATACGATAATTACGAAAGCGATTCTATTGGCTCAGCAAAATCATCAGAAGGAGAAGTTGGAGGCAGTAAGAAATGTAGTTACCAGATCGGCTTTAGATTTGCCACAATTAGTGAATAACTATGATGAAACGGAGTATTTTCTGAATCTCATTGAGGAGATAAACCCGATTCAGATTTATCTGCTGAAGTTCTTTCATAATCCAGAGTCGAAATCCATTAAATCGGAGAAAAAAATACCAGGCAATCCAACTCTTATTACCCGGCAGATAATTTCATATTTATTCCCTGAATTATACAAGAGGATAGATATGGTCTCTCAATACTGGCGTGACATGCAGCGATCTGGCTTACTGATAGGGGACGATATCACAATAGGAAGACACACCAAGCACAAAATACAGAAGCTAACGACTGATCTTGGGGATAGATTTCTTGAGATGATTGAAACGACCTAAAGTTGACATATACGGTAATTGCAAATGTGTACAAAAACGCATACACTTATTTAAAACTACCTGCATAATTGTACACAATGTATGTTTCAAACCGAAAAATAGAAGAAGCGATTCGTGTCTTTGAAGATCATCAGGGCATTATGCGAACATCAGAAGCACTGGAAGCCGGAATCTACAGGCGCACACTCTACTATATGCGAGATCACGGATACCTGGAGCAACTGGGGCGTGGTGTATACAAGCTTAATGAAAAAGAGCCACTGAGTAATCCGGATCTGGTTATCGTGGCACGAAAGATACCTGATGCCGTTATTTGTCTCATCTCCGCCCTCGATATTCATGGGTTGACCGATGAGATACCTCATAAGGTTCACATTGCTCTGACCAGAACCAGCCGTACTCCAGCGATGGATTACCCACCGGTGAACGTTTATCGATATTCAGACGAAACCCTGAAGGCCGGTGTAGAAGTAAAGCAGATAGATGGTATAGCAGTAAAGGTATTCGATCCGGCGAAAACCATCGCAGACTGTTTCAAGTTTCGCAATCAAATTGGCCTTGATGTGGCTATAGAAGCGCTTAAAAGGGGAATTAATGAGCACAAGGCTACATATAGTGATATTCTGAAGTATGCCGAGATGTGTAGGGTGAAAAATATAATCAGACCGTATCTGGAAGTAGTTGAAATTCAAAAATAGTGACAGGACGAAATAATCTTAAGAATCACTTGTTATCACTTTTGTTATATTGATTAGATAAATCAAACACATGCCAGCTACACTCGACATAAAACCGGATCTTATTCATTGGGCCATCTCTCGCGCGGGATTTGAGCATGGAGAGTTTTTTGCAAAATTTCCAAGGGCTCAAAGTTGGTTGGAAGAGGAAAAGCAGCCTACACTGCCTCAGTTAAGAGATTTTGCAAAGAAAGCGCATGTACCGTTTGGCTATCTGTTTTTAGAGCGGCCACCGGAAGAGAAGTTACCCATTCCCTTTTTCAGAACATTGGACGGAGAAACGGATCAGGTTGGGGTAAATTTGAGGGATACCATTCTAAACCTGCAGCAACGACAAGATTGGGTGAGAGACTATCTTATTGAACAGGGAGAAGATACTCTGCAATTCATTGGTCAATTTACACCTCAAAACAGAGTAGTTCAGGTTGTAGAACACATCAGAGATACTCTCGGCTTAAAAAATAATTGGGCATCTGGTTTACCGAACTGGCAAAAAGCGTTAGAGCATTTGGCGGAAAAAGTGGAAGAGGCGGGAATATTCATCGTTTTCAACAGTGTTGTAGATAACAACACGCACCGCCCGATAGCGGTAGAGGAGTGCCGCGGCTTTGTACTGTGCGATGAGTTTGCTCCATTCATGTTTGTCAACTCTGCCGACAGCAAATCTGCCCAGATGTTCACCATCGTTCATGAATTGGCTCATCTGTGGATTGGTGAAAGTGCAGGTTTTGATTTTCGACAGCTTCAACCCTTTCAGAATGATGTAGAATTATTTTGCGATGCCGTAGCTGCCGAGTTTCTTGTACCGTCAGAGGACTTTAAGGTTCAGTGGAATAAAACTCAAGATTTCGAAGAGCTTGCTAAGATCTTTAAAGTTAGCCAGATCGTTATCGGTCGAAGAGCACTGGATACCGGAAAGATTACCCGAGAAAAATTTTTTGAGTTTTATAATGATTACATAGCGAGATTTGAACAGAGAAAAGAAGATCAGGGACCAGGCGGTAATTTTTACGCAACACTGCGAAGAAGATTAAATCCTCGCTTTTTTACAGCTGTCCATCAGGCAGTTAAAGAGAATAAACTGCTATACAAGCACGCGTATGAGTTGACGGGTTTAAAAGGAAGCACCTATCAAAAGGCTGCGGAGGAGTATAATCTGTAATGCCTCTCTATGTTCTCGATACCAATATTTTTATTCAGGCCCATAGAGATACATATCCCCTCGATATTGCTACCAGCTTTTGGAATACATTAAAGAATTTGGCTGAAGAAGAGAAGATCATCAGTATTGATAAAGTAAAAGCAGAGATTGATAGAAATGAGGATGAGCTAAATGAATGGATTGAAACCCATCTGCCCGAAGGTTTTTTCAAGAGTACCGAAGAAAAAGAAATTTTAAATAATTATGGGTTGATGGCACCATGGGCAGAATCAAGATCGGATCACTATCAGAGAGGAGCTATCGATGAATTTTTAGAGTTTGATAATGCTGATGCATGGTTGGTTGCCTGGTGTAAAGCCACAGGGGATATATTGGTAACCCAGGAAGTTAGTAATTCTCAGCAAAAAAGAAGGATACCTATTCCGCAGCCCTGCGATGCTTTCGATGTCAGTTATTGCAATATGATTGAGATGTTCAGGGCTCTTCAAGTAAAATTCTGATTCAATTATTTGGTAAATATGTAAAACATATCATTCGATATTTAACATGTTTACTTCTAATGTGAAGAATATCCCGATATTTTTACATATTGAGCACATATTCCAAATATCATCAAGACTAAATGTCAAATTTCCAATTCCTTACAGACGACTGGCCCGAGTTTGCCGACGATGCCAAAGCCGTAGAAAAACTGGTGCGGTTTGATCCGAAATCGGCTTGTGGCCGTGCCCGGAACCTGGTTGAACAGGTTGTTTTATGGATGTATGAGAATGATGAAGACCTGGAGATTCCGTTTGATACCTCACTCTATAACATCACCAATGAGATTGAATTTAAAAAGATCATTGGCTACACGATCTATGAAAAGATCAACCTAATCAGGCGGACCGGTAATAATGCGTTACATGAAGGCAAGCGCGTCCCGGAGTCCACCGCGATGGCTATCTGTGAAGAGGTCTTTCACGTCATGTACTGGCTCTACAAGACCTACCGGTGGGAGGACCAGCAGATTGAGGATCACACCTTCAATGCTGAGCTTGTGCCTGATATTGAAGATCAGCCGTCGGTAGATCCAGGCAAACTGCATGAACTCCAACAGCAATTGGAGGAGCGGGCAGACGATCTTCGCCGGCTGCAACAATCGCTTGAAGAAAAGAATGAGTCCCTGGAGCAGCGCAATCGTGAAATCAAACAGATGCGCCTGCAAACTCGAAAGTTTGCTGATACTCACGATTATAATGAAGCCCAGACCCGTGAGCTACTCATTGATGTGATGCTTCGCGAATCGGGCTGGGACCCGGCCGATCGAAATGTTCGTGAATACAGGGTCAGCGGTATGCCCAATTCCTCGGGTACCGGCTATGTAGACTATGTACTGTGGGATGATAATGGCAAGCCCCTTGCCCTTGTTGAAGCCAAACGTACTACTCGGGGATATGATCAGGGGAAGCATCAGGCGGAGCTTTACGCGGATTGTTTAGAAGAAGAATTTGGTGTGCGTCCTGTCATCTTTTTAAGCAATGGGTACGAGATCTGGATTTGGGATGATGAAGTCTACCCCCCACGTGATGTGCTGGGCTTTTATACTAAAGATAGTCTCCAGACGCTTTTCTTTCAGCGACGAGAAAAAGAGTCTCTCAAGTTGGCTAAAGTCAATAAAGATATCTCTGGTCGTTACTATCAGGTGGCAGCCATACGACGGGTAGGGGAGCGATTTGATGAGGGGCATCGCCGTGCACTGCTGGTCATGGCGACGGGTACCGGTAAGACAAGGACAGCTATTTCAATAAGCGATATGCTCCTTCGCAAGAAATGGGCAAAACGGATTCTGTTTCTGGCTGACCGAAACGCGCTTGTGAAACAGGCATACAAAAACTTTGCTGAGCTGCTGCCTGAGATACCGATTGTAAACCTTGTGAAAGAAAAAAATGATGATGCAGCGCGTATAGTATTCAGCACCTACCCGACGATGCTCAATCAGATTGAGAAGCTTGAAGAGGGAAAGCGCAGATTCGATCCTGGTCATTTTGATCTTGTGATCATCGATGAAGCGCATCGCAGTGTGTACAACAAGTACCAGGCGATCTTCGACTATTTTGATTCGCTGCTTCTTGGCCTAACGGCTACACCAAAAGAGGATGTAGACCATGATACCTATAATCTATTCAATGCCGAGCAGGGCAATCCTACGTATGCCTACGGTCTGGAAGAGGCGGTCAACGATGGGTTTCTGGTCCCGCCAAAGACAATATCAGTACTGGGTAAATTTCTGACCGAAGGAATCAAATACTCTGACCTTAGTGAAGAGGAGAAAAAACAGTATGATGATTTGCTGGCCGATGATGAGACGGGTATGGTCCCAGATCACATCGATCCGGGCAAACTTAACGCCTGGCTTTTTAATGAAGATACAGTTGAGAAAGTGTTGCAGCAGCTCATGGGACACGGGATCAAGGTTGAGGGCGGTGACCGGCTGGGAGATACTATCATCTTTGCCAAAAATCATAACCATGCCGTCTTTATCCAGGAGGTGTTCGACAAAAATTATCCACACTTAAAAGGCAAGTTTGCCCAGGTGATTGATAATAAAACTGAGCAGGCGCAGGATCTGGTTGAAAAGTTCTGTCTGCCTGAGAAACGTCCTAATATTGCCATTTCGGTAGACATGATGGATACCGGTATTGATGCGCCCGACTGTGTGAACCTGGTCTTTTTCAAGCCTGTCCGATCAAAGACAAAATTCAATCAGATGATCGGCCGTGGTACACGCTTGCGTCCGGATCTGTTTGGCCCCAATCGCGATAAGCAACATTTTCTGATTTTCGACTACTGCGGGAATTTTGAGTTTTTTGAGCAAAATCCCGACGGATATGATACCACAGCGTCGGCGTCAGTGACGGCAAAAATCTTTGAGAAACGATTGGTTCTTACTGCAAAGCTTACCAATGAACCATATAACCGTGATGAAGAGCTGCAAGCCTACCGAACCGAGCTACTGGACCTGTTACACCAGCAGGTGTCTAACCTGGAGAGACAGAGCGTGCAGGTCAGGCCCAAGCTTAAGTTAGTGGACAAACTATCGGAGCGAGCTGTATGGGATCATCTACAGGCTCAGGAGCGAAATGAAATTGTACGCGAACTCGCGGAATTGATTCCGGCAAATATCGACGATGATGAGATGACCCGCCGGTACGATCTGCTGATGCTCACGCTTCAGCATGAAGTCATAGACGGAGTACTTCAAGAGAAGAAAACAAAAGAAGTTGCCATTGAGCTGGGAGAACACCTCTATTCAAAACGCCATATTCCGGCCATCAAAAAGGTGTTGCCATCCATACAGAAAGTGATCAGTGATACCTTTTGGGAATCAGCCAAGGCGACTGACATCGATGAGATCCGCAGGCAGCTGCGCGATCTGATGCATCTGATTGAGAAGAAGAGCAGAGCTCCTGTCTACACGGATTTTGAGGATGAATTTAGTGAGGTGGAAATCGATGATTCTGTTGTAGCAGAGCCTGCCGTAAACAGAGAACGCTATCTAAGGAAAATCAGAAAATTCATTGAGGAACATGGAAACCATCTCGTCATCGAAAAGATCCGCAAAGCCAAGCCACTTACTGACACAGATTTAGAAGCACTTGAGCAATTTTTGTTGGAATCAGATCCGGGCATTACAAGGGACGAGTTTCATGAGATGGTTGGCGAGGAGCTGGAACTCATCAAATTTGTTCGGTCGATTTCCGGATTAGAACGCAAAGCGGTCATTCAGCAGTTTGATGAATTTTTAAAAGATAATCGACTGAGCGCAAACCAGATCCAGTTCATCGAACAGATGATCGAGTTCTATACCCAAAAAGGGCACCTCAATATCGCTGAGCTCTACGAACCTCCCTTCGATTTTATTGATGAAGATGGGATAGATGGAGTATTTCGGGATCGTGATAACGTGATCGATATGCTAATCGAGAAGGTGGAAGAGTTGAATGAGGTGAGGGTTGGTTAGAGTAAACGTATTACTACATTAACTGATCACATGATCTGAAAAGGCCACGATTTGAGCTTTAAATGCTAATGAACTGTGTGATTTAGTTAAAACTGTCAGAAGAGAATTTATTGAAAACCAATAAATTAGTTCAATATGAAATTGAAATGAAAACATGAACAAACTATCAAACATTCTTTTTGTCTTGGGTATTTTAGGTCTCATTGCAGGCTGTGGGACTGAGTCTAAACCAGTTTATCAATTAACGGTATTCGTAAATGGTGAAGGAAGCATTTCACCTTCAGGTGGTGAATATGAACAAGGCGAAACAATAACACTCACAGCTACTCCAAGTGCTGGATGGAAATTTCAAGAATGGGGTGGTGCTACTGATGGCACGTCCAACACACTTACATTTACAATTCAAAAAGACGTCAGTGTTACGGCAATCTTCCAACGAAAAGAGTACCCGCTTATCATCGATATCGAAGGCCAGGGAACTGTAGAAGAAAGAATTGTGACCTCAAATAAATCAACTGACTATCCGTATGGGACAGTTGTAGAATTGACATCTAATCCCAGTGATGGATGGGTCTTCTATGAATGGAATGGTGCACTCATTGGCGACGAAAATCCTAAAGAGATTGATATCGATGAGGAGAAAACAGTGACTTCCGTATTTAAATCTATTGACGAACTTCTGACTATTGATATAATTGGAGAAGGAGATGTGGATATAATACAGGAATCTTTTGAAGAAAACCCTTCTCGTAGAGGTGTTACTCTAAGTCCAGTGATACAAAGTGGATGGAGATTTGTGCAATGGGGTGGCGATGTTTCTTCAACTGATGAAGAGATTGAAGTAATTATCGATGGTGAGAAAAGCATTACATTGACACTTGAGAATGAGGGCATAGACTTTTACGAAGACTATGCAGCACAAGACGGTGTAGTAATGACTGATAGCGGTCTTCTTTACCGCGTGATTCAGAATGCTGAAGGTATTTTACCAACAGCAGAATCTGTTGCTGTGTTTGATTTTATAGGGTCGCTTGTTGATGGTGAACAGTTTAACAACACGTTTGAAAATGATCAACCTGCGATTGCCCCATTAAATACACTCCCTTCTGGTCTTCAAGAGGGATTAATGTTGGCTCCTATCGGAAGCAGATACGAATTTGTTTTACCCCCAGATCTTGGGTATAGTGATAATCCACCCTACGGAATTCCTCCTGGAGCATTTCTTATATTTGAGATAGACTTGCTGCACAGTAATAACTACGATCCTATTTTTCTTAATAAAAATGCACAACGCGAAGATGTTACTGTGACTGAAAGTGGCTTTCAGTATCGTATTCTCGAAGAAGGATCCGGTGCAACTCCTAATATTTCATCAAATGTGAGTGTAGAGTATACTGGGACTTTAATTTATGGTGAAACCTTTGATACGTCAAGAGATACGGATGGACCTGCTACTTTCAATTTGAGTGGGGTTATCGATGGATTTGCTGAAGGGGTTCAACTTATGCAGGAAGGAGCGCGATATGAGTTTTTTCTTCCGGCTGATCTTGCCTATGGAAGTCAGCCGCCGCAAAATAGTTCACTTTATCCTGGTGCTGCTCTAATTTTCGATGTAGAATTAGTTTCAGTAAATGATTAGGCATGGGTGATAATTTTAGCGAGATACGTTCTGTGCTGAATGTACTCAAACTAATACTAATGCAGTTACTAAAGAGCTGCAAATAAGAAAGGTCCGACAAAGTTGCCGGACCTTTAAATGCGGATTGTGAATAGCTAAAAATATTAGGTCTAAAGCAGATCTGCTATATCCCTATAATTCAAAGCTGTGGTGCTATTGTAAAATTGGGATGTAACCATGGGAGTGGAGTGTCCCATAATTTTACTGACACCGTAGATATCAGCACTCTTTTTAATGGCATTTGTAGCAAATGTATGCCGAAGGCGGTGGAAAGTTAGCTCTTTAGGTAAACCGGCCTTTTTCATGGCTTTACGAAACATGTCCTCGGTACTCCGGCGTAAAAATTGGCCATGCCTAAGATCCTTTTGAAGCAAATAGCATTCCATCCTAACCCGATCTTTATACCATTCATGGTATTTTTATCTTTTCGATCGGAGTTGGCTTTCAAGAATCTTTACAACGTTGAACGCATTAGGATTAAGAGGCACAGAACGGGATGAATTGATTTTGGTAAATTCACCTGGTAGAAAAAATAGTCCGATTCTCCAGATCAACCATCTTCCACTTCACTGCCGAAAGCTCACCTACTCGCATACCATAGGTGATTTTTGAATTATGTGTTGAAGAAGTAATAAGGCAAAAAGGAACATAAGGAAAGCCAGCATACTCATAATTCACTTGTATAGTGTAGAATCGGGTCTCAATCTGAGTTAATGTTATACAATTCAGTTTGCATGGCTATTGAATAAATTGAATAAAAGGATAATTGTTGTTTAACGAATGATAGATACGTGTGTTTGTTAAACAGGTATAGAGGAAACGGATAGACGAATTGTGCCCTGTTGATATAAACAATTCAACAAATTTACATTTAAACAAGCCGAATCGAGGCTTCAACAAAATTGATTCAACATATCAATAATTCAACAAAACACACTATTAACAACTTCAGGATTTAAATCATTTTTATGAGTAAAAGCGGAATCGATTTTATCGGAGATATACACGGTCATGCAGTTGAACTGGAGAAATTGTTAGATAAAATGGGGTATTCGAAGAGAGGGAAAGCCTGGAAGCATTCAGACCGGTTAGCTTTTTTTGTGGGAGATTATATCGATCGCGGACCGCAAATCCCGGAGACTCTGGATATTGTCAGACGAATGGTGGATGCTGGGAATGCAAAAGCAATCATGGGCAACCACGAGTACAATGCAATCTGTTTTCACCAGGAGGGTGAAAATGGAGGTCACCTGAGGGAGCACTCCATAAAAAATGTACTGCAGCATCATGAAACACTGAAACAGTTTCGCAACCAACAGAAAGAGTATAACGAATACATTGAATGGTTTAAGACGTTACCGCTCTACTACGAAACCAATCACTTCAGGGCCGTTCACGCGAGCTGGGATGATGAAAACGTCAAACAATTACCTGATGTGAACGAAAACCAGCCGCTTTCGGATGATATGTTGCGACATTCTGCTCAAAAAAGGACAGAACTGTATAACGCTTTCGATGAAACCCTGAAAGGAAAAGAGTTGGAACTGCCAAAAGATCTAACCTTCCTGGATAAAGATGGTAATGAGCGGAGTGAGGTGCGCATCAAATGGTGGGAAGATCCAGATGGTCATACGCTTCGGTCGTTTGCTGTAGGAAAGTCATACCACCTGCCGGATCACCCGGTTGAAAATTCTGAATCATTTAAGGATTCACACTATAAAGAGGATGAAAAGCCGATCTTTTTTGGACACTACTGGCTCAGGGGGAATCCCTCGCTCTACAGGAACAACATTTGTTGCCTGGACTACAGCGTAGCTAAAGGGGGGAATCTGGTCGCCTACCGGTTTGACGGGGAGGAGAGATTAAGCAATGAAAAGCTGGTATTTGTTTAACATCTTGGCATACCATAAATGAGGTGTTAATGAGTTCTGCAAAAACTGAATTAGAAACCCTTCGAAAGTAAAATAAAGAACTCGCTATTTTACTTTTAGACCGTAAAGTAAAATCTGTTTTAGTTTAAAATATTTAAATAATGTAAAGTAATGTTTGACAAATATGGTTTATTTTAAACTGGTGAGGTTTTACTTATATGCTAATTAAGAAGATTCCGATTTCTTTAAATAAGGAGAGTTCTTATTTAAGTTCTATTCGAATTTCTGAAATAAGAATTTTATTGGTTAACGTTCTCATTAAAAGCTTTAATGCCGGTAAATGCGGTAGCCAAGGACCTCAATAATTCATTGGAATAGATTATTTGCCAAAAAATTCATGGTATTTCTCCTCTAACATAGTTACTTCATCATCAGTCAACGCTTCAAACTCTTTAGTACGTGCGCGTTTTGATAACTGACCATCATTTTGCCGCAGAAAACCGATAAGATTCTCCATATCCTTATCCGGCATATCAAAATGCATTGCTATAAATGCTCTTATCTTATCGTGTCGCTCCAGGTACCGAACTTCCTCGGGCAAAGTAGTAGTAACCGTTTCTTCGACACAGTCATAGAGAAATTCAGCTTGTTTGGTAGCATCAAAATATCGGTAAAGGTCTATCGTGTCGTTTAAAACGTTTACATTCCCATCCGGCGTTGCTTCCCATTCAATGAAGTTAAGTAGCGGTTTAGAGTACGATTCCAACACTTTTTTATACTCATCAATGCGCTCGAGAATGACTGCTGAAACGGGAAAAATAAGTCCCTTAGGGGCAAACTCTTTTTTAGCCAATACATGATGGATCAGGTATCGATGTACACGGCCATTACCATCAGCAAAGGGGTGGATAAATACAAAACCAAATGCGGTCAGTGTAGCGGCCAGCACCGGGTCGTAGTCACTTTCGATGAGGGAGTTATTGGCCTTTAGAAAGCCTTTTATTAGCTTTGGGATATCCTGCCATTTGGCAGATATGTGATCAGGGACCGGTTTGCCGGTTACCCTGCTATGTACCCCGATAAACCCTCCTTCCTTTCGCCACCCCATATCTACAAATCTCCGGTCTTTTATGACAATCTCCTGGAGTCGTAGCAATTCATCCTCGATTAGGTCTTTTTGTCCGGCTTGACCAATTGCCTTTCCCCAGCGCTCAGCTCGGTTTTCAGAAGGGGTTTCACCTTCAATAGCATACGAAGCTTTTGAGTCTTTTAGCAGCAGGAAAGCTGCCGCACGGGATAATAGATCCGGGTGTACTGTTCCAATCGTCTTCTTTACGTTCATCACCAACTCTTCAGTGCTAAAGCCTTCCAGCTTTTCAGTGCGGCGAATTAACGGGCAGAAGTTCTTATTACCAGGCAGGTTATTCCAAACCCGGTGACGTTTAGATCGTTGCTTTGATCCCGGATATTGTAAGTCAGGATCTAACGCATCGACATAGTTTCCTGATTTTGCATCTTGTGCGTCAATCATTTCATCTGTAAGCCATTCATAGAAAAACCAGATACGTCTACTGTAACGGCCGGTGGGTTGGGCTTTGACAATAGCTTCAATTTCAGCTTTCCCAATTTTTTCAAAGAGCTTCTTTAAGATGAGGAGATTGACGCCTTCATATTTTAGTGCAAAAGTTAAATGTCCTTGCAACGTATGCTCTGGTTCATGTCGTTTAGAAAGTACTTTCCAACGCCCCTCTTCATATTGTCTATGGCTTTGGCTAATTGCTGAAATTTGTTCGGGAATAGGCACTTCTAAATCATATCGATTTATCAAAGCGCTATACCCTGCCAGTTTCATATCGGTTTCAGGAAGGGTGTATCTACGAAAAACGGTTACATATTCTGAAAATTGATTATTTTTCACTGTTATTTATAAATATCGCTTACTCGTTAAGTCCCAATATTATGAAAAACGATTACAATTCATAAAAAACGCTTAGATTTAAAGTTATATATGAAAAACGATTACAACTTTCGGTTTGTAACTTGCAAAGTAGTTAGATGACTTTAAAAGGTATTACAAGAAATCTATTTAGCATGTCTAAAATGAAACCCCTTCACCAATGAATCAAATAGTTGGTACATTAGTGGGTACACATTACTTAAAATCGGACTATAAAGTATTCAGAGTTAATATTTCAATCCACTCATAATCGATTGGTCGCCCCGAAATTTCGGGGCCGGGCCCACTTCTTTATTTTGGGACGAATTCAGGGCAAAAATGCCCATTTATGTACTTTTGCACCCAAAAAAAACCTAAAACTTACAGTTTGAAAGCGACTGAATGTGATCAGAAATGAGTCATTCACTCCCTTTTGCTCCCATTTGTGGGGGCCATTTTTTGCTTGAATTCAGAACCCAAAAACAATGGCATATCTTAAGAAAAGAGGTAAATACTATTACGCGAAGTGGCATACATCAATTGACGGCAAAAAATATTCTGTCCGAAAAGCATTAGGAACAAGGCATAAAGATGTAGCACAGAAAATGCTCAAGGAAATCAAGGAGTTGGAGCTACTGGGTAAAGTTGATCCGTTTGCACCCGGTTTTGATACGAAGGAAGCACTTAAAGGTGATCAGCCAACTGATAAAAAATACTGCGCAACAGCCCGGGACGCTTTAGACATGTTCTATTCAGCTAAACAGCATTTGTCTCCGGCAACTGTAGATGCATACAAAAGAGCGCTTGAACATTTCATTGAATTGAATGGACTTGAAAAAGCCTCACCAAAAAGCATTACAATCCGACAGGCTAATTCTCGCGGAAAGAGTTCAGGAATCTCCAGAGCAAGCGCTACGACTCTTAGCCGGTGATCATCAGGGATCTCTGGTTCCACTGTGTTTTTCTTGCGCGAGGTTTCGGAGCAAGCCCATCATAGCCTTGTTGCTCATACTTTCCATACCAGTTATAGAACGTGCTTTTGTGAATACCCAGCTCCCTTAGGGTTCGATTAACGCCCAGCTCTGAGCCGAAAACAATGCGAATAATTTACATTTTTTCGGATTGAGTAAACCGCATATATCTCATTCGCTTAAGCCTTCCCCAGGCATACTTTTTTTAAGTATGCGGTTTTGCAGTAGCAACTCAGCCACCGCTTCCTTGAGCTGTCCGTTTTCTTTACGCAGCTCCTGGACTTCGGTGGAATTGGCTTCCCGCTGGGTGTCCCCATTCAGGCGTTTTTTACCGGATTCCATAAAATCTTTGCTCCACCGGTAACATAGATTCTGGGCAATACCTTTGCGGCGACATAACTCAGCAATACTGTTCTCTCCACGCATGCCCTCGATGACTATACAGATCTTTTCTTCAGATGAGCACTTTCGACGGGTTCTTCGTTTGATGTCGCGAACAAGTTTTTCACAGGATTCTTTGTGGTTCATAATAGACTAATTTAGTAGGTTAAGACTTCTTTTAACCTCGTGCTGAAAGGTAGTAAAGTGACTCTTAACTCAACGTCAAAATCAGTCCGCTTTTTGCTGAAGGTTTACATAATCTCCTGAGTTGAAGAATATCTCAGTAGAGGTAATACCGTATATAATTCCCTTAACAGCTCCAACATAAACATCAGGAGCAAATATCTTGACTCTGTAACCACTATGCAGAATAAGGACTTGTGCAATTGCGGTGGATTAAATAAGAGTCATGAATTGCAAAACGGAGATTAAGATGTGTCCTTCCCTTACATATGTTTTTGAAGTTTAATGCATGGCGTTCACTCTTCTTAGTTAATTTAGTCTATTTGAAATATCACAAAGTGAACCCTCAAGATTGAGACATTGTGGGTGGGTATTACGGACAAACTTGCTAAATATCGATACCAAATCTCATGAGGGTAAGCTTAACAGAAGAAGTGAAAAATGATTCAGTGTGAATTTTTTAAAAAGAATGCCGACAGGTGGCTGAACGCTTAATCAAAGAGTGGAGTCTGAAAGGTCATTTGTTTCTCTCCAAGACACGATCAATAGTTACCTGAAATGACTCAATTTGCTTTCAATAAGATCGTTGATGAGTTGGGTTGTCAGTATCACGAATTGATATTAAAGCCGTGGATCATATACGTTCAGAATCTTGAAAAAAAGGTGAGCTGATGTGGTACAATGAATCATTTCCTCATGGACAAATATTGAAATCGGATATGTCTAACAAAAAAAAGCTCTGCACCCGTCAAAGACAAGATGCAAAGCTATTAAATAAGTGTTCCGGCGCGCGGACTGCCAGGCTGCCGGCAGTAACGTAAGCAAAACGGGACTTTCATTATATTCCCGGGCAATCAATACCCACATAACAATTCCCTCCCGTAATCCGCATATCCGGAAGAGATTGCGAAAATTTATATCAAGATGACAGTTGAAAAAAGAAAGCCACAAGCGGTTTTACAGATGTATAATTCCGTGTATTAAGAATACACAGAGTAAAAAACCTACAGTCAGTTAATGTTAACCCTCACAATTCTTGAGCCCAATTCTCCGTAATTTCATATGTGATGAGGGTAAATCAATATTAAGTGGAGATTATAATGAAAAAATTGATTGTACTGTTCACATGTCTCCTTCTTTCGCCCTTGCTTCCTTTAATGGCACAAAGCCAAGATGAAGGTCCTTTGGCGGAAAGCCGTGTATTACGGGATGGAGGCGGAGATGAAATAATCGGATTTATCGATACCGATCCTTGGGGCGACCGTCGCATTGTAGTGTCAAAATACTTCCCGTCTGATAAGGATACTCTCTCAGGTGCTTATTTAGATGTATTGACATTTTTGATGCCCGATTTTGCTACAAACTGGTGGGGTTTGGAGGATCCATACAATTACGATCTTATAACACTAAATAATGATAACGAATTGTACGATGTTGTTGCTGCCTGGACGGACCACGACTACCGACTACAATTGGTCGCGCTTCGTGCAGATCCGAACCGTCTGAGCAATGTTGACCTTGCCGAGTGGGAAAAAGAAAGATGGAGAACAGTCCCCCACACGTCATTACCCTCTCATGATGGGGTATCCTCCCGCGTGCTGCTCGCTTCAGGTGATTTTACCGGAGATGGGACGGAAGAATTCGTTCTTGCATTTTGGTCAGATTATTTATTCCTATCTTTGGGATTATATGAAATAAATGACAGCCTCGACATCACGCATATTAGTAACACGATGGATCAATACATCATCCCTCCCCTGATAGGTGATTGGGGTACATCCGCGAGATTTACATTGTATGATATAACAACGGGAGATTTGAACGGCGACGGCAAAGATGAGATTTTACTGGTCGGCAGAGAAGAGAGGGAATCCGGAGGATGGAACCTATTTGCAAATGTGTACTCATATGAACCGGGTAATAACACGCTAGCAAGAATACTCAAAGACACGTTGCTTACCGTAACCGATGATTTGAGTGAGTTGATAAACGTGAATGTCATAAGCGGCTATCTGAACAGTGAGGAAAGCCAACAGGCAATTGTTGATTACTCACTCCTCAACTTGACGGAAGAAAACGTACCCGAATCAAACGACTTATATATGGTCGCTCTTGCTTTCGATGAATCTTTTTCGCAGATAACACAATCGGCACCGTATCATCAAATAATCGATAATCCAGATTGGTATAATGCCCGGTTAGCATTAAAGAGCGCGGATATTAATGGCAACGGATTTGAGGAGATATTTTCCGCATATGGAAAGCCTTACGAGACTTATTTCCGAGTTTATCAATTAAGCGATGAGATCGAATTTATTGAGTATGCCAATCTTGACAGCCTCTCTATGTTACATCAGTTTGGGATAAATGATTTAGGGTTTGGAAACGTAATTCCCGATACAACCGGAGTTAAAAGATCTCCGGAGCTAATAATATCTTATAAAGGCGATCATCAACAAGGGCCTTCTATAATCTATAAAATTAACACCGATGAGAGTGGATCCTTTCAGGGGGTGACGCCCGTGGGAATTAACTATAGTGGACCGATTTCCTCTATCACCACTGCGGACCTGGACGGTGATATACGGCTCGGAAAACCGAAACGCTCCCGCATTACTGATATCGTACAACCACTGGTTATTTTAAATGCACCGCCGACACACTTTGACATTTTTGACGGTGTACCATACGATGTGAATTTGAGCTATTTTCCGAACTCGTCTCAATTTATAGCTACGTATGAAGTAAATACAGAGCAGACAATTGAAATAGAGACGGAGTTTCACAGAGACTGGGGCGTATCGGCTGAAATCTCGGCCGGCGGTGGTATCAAAGGATTTTCCGTAAGCGGTTATCTGCGGGGCTCATATGGCGAGCAGTTTTCTGAACGTGGAGGTTCCTCGACAACTGTCTCGGTTAATCAACAGGCAAATGCCATAGTTGACGATATGATATATGCTGCGATAGTTGATTATGAATTATGGGAATACCCGGTTCTTGCCAACGGTATCAAGAGAGGAAATATACTGGTCGTCGATCCGGGCTATACGAGTAATGCTTGGTTCCCGAGTAAAAGCTGGACCGGTTATTCGTATGTGCCGAATCACGAAGTCGGCAACATTTTATCCTACCGTAATTACCCTGATTTCTCCGGTAATCCTATGCTGGATAAAAAAATTAAGGGTGATCACAACACATTTTTTGTTTTAGGAGAAAACACTTCTTATTCGTGGGGATTGAAATGGGAAGAGGTTGAACGTATGGAGGAAATTCAATCACATGATTACTCTATAGAGATGGGAGCGGAGGTATCGAAGTGGGGAGTTACCCTAGCTGTCGACGGTCATTACGCTGCCGGCGAGATTAATACGCAACGGTCGTCCATGAGTGAAGGGTTGTCAATGAACATTCAACTTGCAGGTATCGATGTCGGCTTGGGCGAGGTGAGTTATCGTGTTATACCGTACACATACTGGGCTGATAACGGAGCACTCGTCCTTGATTATGCCGTACAGCCTGAAATGGCGCAACCGGGTTATACCCCTACCTGGTGGCAGAATCGGTATAGTAATAAACCCGACGCCGGATTTATTTTACCATGGCGTTATGATCCTGATAAAAACAGAAGACTTGAGGATCCTGCAAAAAGGTATCAAACTCATGATATCACTTTTTTCCCGACAGAACCTGATGAAGGAGATATTGTCACAATTACAGCCAGAGTTAATAATTTCAGTCTACTCCCCACCCCGTCACCGGTCGGCGTCAGTTTTTATATCGGTGATCCCGACAACGGCGGCACACTGATTACCGGTGAAGGAAACGAGACGATCGTATATACCGACGGAGCCATCCCGGACCGGGGCAGAAAAGAAGTACAGATGAAATGGAGGGTCCCGGATAATATCGTTTCGCTCCCGAGAATCTACGCACTGATCTATCCGGAACAACGAATGGAAGAAATACACACTAATAATAACAAGGGATGGAATGTTTTAGGAAAACGACTCGCTGTGAGTATCGAAGACAGGATTGCCGGATTGCCTGAAGCGTTTGCTTTACAACAAAATTATCCCAATCCCTTTAATCCGGGTACGAACTTTGAATTTTCAATCCCGACATCGGGCATGGTTATACTGAAGGTATATAATGTCCTGGGACAGAGAGTAGCGACTCTGGTTTCCGGTCATCTTAATGCAGGAACTCACACGTTCTACTGGAACGCTTCCGGACAGGCAAGCGGCCTCTATTTCTATCGACTGTCAACGAGTGACTTTACGCAAACTAAAAAGATGCTGCTGGTAAAATGATAACCCTTAAATTTTCCATGGATTATGTGAAATAGATAACATTTCCAATCCCCCGAATACCCTTCTTCCAAAGGTTCCCTTGCGGGAAAAGGGGAGACTTTTTTGCCGTATGCGAGGTCCGGGTCTCGCAACTCAAGATTCATTCCGGACTTCCAGTAAATGCTTTTTTCCAATCCGTGAATAACAATCAGTACTGGAGACAGGCAGGGTTGAACCAGCACTCAAACTGAATAAGTACCTCTCAAAAATCGTTTGCCTGCCGCAGATTTAAATACTTTATCCATCCGTAGTATATGTTGTTAGGCATTCTTTTCTTTGCGTCACTGTAGTAGTTGAGCATCATTTAACGTTCAAATGATTAAACAGGTATAACGGTTCGGCGCATAACGGACGCGAGAATAGTGAGTTAATGAACGGTTAATATTTCAAAACAAGCAATCCGGAACCGAAGCCGCGGCCCCTGGTAAATGCGCCTTGTCCGGTGAAGTACCGAATTTATTTATTAAGGTACCTGCTTTATTTCGCTCATGCTATTACAACAAGAGATAGGAGGAAAGCATGAGTGAAGAGATCAGACTAACCAGGGAGATCCACAACTTCGTACGGGGAAAATTGAGTTGGGAGAAGTTATAGAATCGGATGTTTGGCTAACTCATTTAGAGATCGATATGCTTCTGTATGATATAGCTTTAGAAAAATCAGGAGATAGGAAAAACACGCTTCCCAATTCCTGAATAGACCTTAATTTTATTGGCTTTCTGATTGAGAAGCTCCAACCGAAACAGCCACACACCCATACAAATATCCAAGGGCTTCCGGAATTCCAAAAATAATCAGCAGCGTTGCATCAAGTTCACCAACCTGAAGCTTACCGGCAGATATTGATCCGGCAATGGCAATACTGGTAAGGCCAATTGTGGTGATCTCTTTGCTTTACTGGGGATTTTTGCCCCGGAGTAGTTTGATGATGGCAGGTACGGCAGTTAGAGTCTCTTTAAATCGTTTGATCATTGTGCGATAGGATTAAAGGGTTGGTTTGGGATTAAGTCATGTTCAAGAACACGCAGCCTTCGGTCGTGGTCGTCAAGGGTAACATCGATGGTAGATTGATGCTCATCCATAGACTTTTTGATGGTGTCCAGATCAATACTCTGTATCCGTTGCTCAGCGCGAATATTGATCATCAGCTCGTACCACTTTTTGATTTCAGCGGTCTGGTTGTTGATCGAATTATAGATACCGGTCAGGAACAGGTAAATCACCATTGTGATGATCAGCTCCTTGTATCTGCCGTAGCAGTGCTCCGCGGCTCAAGCCTAGCGCGCCCACATATTTTATTTTCCTCTTCCGAGGCTATTTTCTACAAAAAATTCAATTTTTACGGGTAATATTAGAGTCATCTTAACTTTCATCCAATCTTCATCAATTAACACAAAATTACTTATGCCACCCTGAAATAAATGGAGGTATGATATGTGTAAATCTCTTTTCTCTTCCCTGATTTTGCTTCTCTTTTTTGGATCCTCAGCCTTTTCTCAACACCGTATTTTACTTGATGAAAATGTATCGGACTGGAACAGTATAGAAACCGCCTGGACCGCCGCAACCAGTTCGGACGGCATTTCTTTAAACACGTTTAAAATTACTAATGACGAACAGTTTTTGTTTATCTATTTCAAGAGTGATCTTACCTATTCTTTACAAAACAGAGATGGCGTTAAACTATACATTGATTCTGATAACAACTCTTCAACAGGATTCGGCAAAGAAGGGATTGGAGCAGAAATAGTGTTTAACTTTGGTCAACGCAGAGGCACGGCTTATCTGAACAGTGCACAGTATGATATTGCTTTTACAGATCTGTTTATGGTCACCACGCCAACCATTGATTCTGACTGGTATGAAGTGGCAATAAACCGAAATGCGGTGGTAAATAGCACCGAGATATTTGAAGCAGGTGAAATTAAACTCATCCTGTCTGACGAATCGGTTCAAAACGGGGTAACCACAAGCGCTGTAAACTACAGTTTTAAGGAGGGATCACCGGGAGCGCTGCCGGAGTACTCGTTTAGTAAAAAGTCAGCGGATCACCTGAGGGTTATTGCTCATAATGTTGAGTTTGACAGTTTTTTTGATAACAGTAAAAAACCCGCCTATGAGAGACTTTATAATGTGATCGAACTGGATATTATTGGTTTCTCCGAAATCTATAATCACTCAGGTACTGATGTAGCCAATCGCCTGGAAGAGATGCTCCCATCGCCATCAGGAGAGAGCTGGAGAGCGGCAAAGATCGCAGATAATTTTGTTGCCACCCGATATTCAATCAAAAATTCATGGGCAGCAGGTGGTTTCGGAAACGGTATCTTTTTACTGGATCTGAGGCCGGATTACAACACCGACGCGCTTGTGGTTGTAGCACATCCTCCATGTTGTGACAATGATGCAAATCGTCAGGCAGAAGTTGACGCCATCATGTCGTTTATACGAGAAGCGAAGGAACCAGGTGGAGACGTAGCCCTGAACGATAGCACACCCATTATTATCATGGGGGATATGAACTTCGTTGGATCAGAACAGCAGGTTACCACGTTGCTGACCGGTGATATATCTGATGAAGGAACGTATGGTAATGATTTTACCCCCGATTGGAGTGGGGCCTCTTTGCTTGATGCCAAACCCCTGGTGACGAATTTACCTATGACCTTCACACAGGGAAATCAGACATCGCCGGGCTCTTACAGTAAAGGGCGTTTGGATTATATGGTCTATTCGGGATCGGTTCTTGATCTGCAAAACTCCTACGTGCTCTACACAAATAGCCTGTCGGTGGAACAGCTGAACGCAAACGGGCTGGTGTTTAATGATACAGAGTCAGCATCTGATCACTTCCCGGTTGTAGCAGATTTTAAAGTTACAGCGCCGGCTTCTGATCCTCAGGCATCACTCTCCTCAATGAGATATAACAACTCAGATGGTAGTCCTGAATTGTTGGGGTCAGTCGTGACAACAAGCGGCACGGTGACGGTGGCCCGGGAATTTGGCAGTGCTGGTCCCGCATACATTCAGAATGGAGACGCCGGGGTTGCACTGTTCGGGGCTGATCTGATTTCCGGCCTGTCAATTGGCGACCACATCACCATTACCAGTCCTGTAGGTTTTTACAATGGCCTGACAGAATTTATTTACGATCCCGGAATTTCAAATGTGGCGGTTAATAATAGTGGAAATAGTACAACGCCGCTCAGGGTTATAATAGACGATGTCCTGAACCAGTCATGGGGAGGTTATGAAGCGTATGAAGGAGCGCTTGTAGAAATCAAGGATGTTGCCATAGATGGGGCCGGCACCTTTGCTCCCGGTACAAACTATACAATCTCTGACGGTCAGAGCTCCCTGACTTTAAGAGTTGATGATTCGATTGATCTGTCCGGAGTGGAAATAACAGACGACAGCTATACTATTGTTGGCGTGATATCTCAATATGATATGTCACCCCCCTACAGCGAAGGCTATACGATCAATCCCCGATTTGCGGCCGACATCAAAAAACATACCATAGCCAGTATTGGCAACATCCGATTGAATAATGAAGATGGAGTTCCGGACCTGCTCAACGAAATTGTAACAGTAAGTGGAGTGGTGACCGTCAATGCAGAATTTGGAGACTCCGGTCCGAGATTTATCCAGGATCAAACGGGAGGATTGGGGATGTACGGTACCGAATTTGGTAATACATTGAGCACGGGAGACTCAATTACTGTAACCAGCGTAATTGGGCAGTATAACGGTCTCACTCAGCTTCTGTATGATGCAGGCAGTACAGAAATTGAAGTGATAAAGAGTAATGCTGATCTACTCCCTCAAACAGTTACCATTCACGATATATTAAATCAGGCCTGGAGTGGATTGGAGGAGTATGAAGGAACGCTGGTGAGAGTTGAAAATGCATCGATTTCTGAGGCCGGTGTATTCGAGGGGAATTCAAACTACACTTTAACAGACGCCACGGGAAGTATTGTTTTGAGAGTCGATAACGACACAGACCTGGCTGGGAAAACTATACCAAACGGCACTCTTTCTATCACCGGACTTATCGGTCAGTTTGATTACACCGCTCCCTTCAGCCAGGGATATCAGCTTTTGCCGATTCGCATGAGTGATCTGAACGCGGATGAAGAAGCGAAAAGCATCATTAAAGAAAATCTGCGTCTCTATTACAGCGAAAAGGACGTAACCGAGGCATTGTATCTTGCCGAGATCCTGC
>Ga0209949_1000178_pt1 | contig 36154 bp, 29 predicted proteins | sample SalPonC_black_MG_FD_185711 | JGI IMG/M metagenome (GOLD analysis project Ga0209949, IMG submission 185711) | Salt pond soil microbial communities from South San Francisco under conditions of wetland restoration - Salt Pond MetaG... | ecosystem: Environmental > Aquatic > Marine > Intertidal zone... | reverse complement strand
TCGCCGCTACGCGGCTTCCTCGTGCATCATACAACATTCCATTACATCCTATGGCTTGCGCCATAGGCTATGGTCCGTCGCCGCTACGCGGCTTCAGCGGCATAGAACTAAGTAAGTACTTAAGTCTTCAGTAGCATCCCAAATTCTCGTTGGCCCTGAAAAGAGAGGGAGACTGGGAGATACGGGATAGGAACAAATGCCGGGAGTTTAGTTCTCCAATTCCCCCTGTCTCCCCGTCCCCAAGTCTCCCAGTCCTTTCCGATAAGGATATTGTCTGGAAGTCTTCCTCTTTTTTTCACTTAAATTAAATCTGTCCGCCTACTTAATTTTGCCCCGGACTTCAAAACGGCGTACTTTTGGAGTGACTCATCCATCGTCCACATGACAAAACGTAGTCCCGGAATACTGTGCCTCCTCTTCGCCCTGTGCTGCTGTTCATTGCTCTACGGGCAGGAACTGAAGCCGCGCAGCTTCCTCGAACCGGCCGACACCTTCCACCGCGGCCGCTTCTGGACCATGGCCGGAACCGGAACAGTTCTCTACGCCACGGCCTTCACCGGCCTGTACGAAGCCTGGTACAAAAACTATGAGCTCGGCGGTTTCCGCACCTTCAACGATGCCGGAGAGTGGATGCATATGGATAAAATGGGACACTCAATGACGACATATGTGGAGAGTTATCTCATTTTCCATATGGCCCGCTGGACCGGTATGCCGCGCCGCAGCGCCATGTGGACGGGCGCCGGCACGGCCATGCTACTGCAAACCACAATAGAAGTGATGGATGGCTTTTCTGTCAAGTGGGGCTTCTCATGGGCCGACATAGCTGCCAACACTGCCGGCGCCGGCCTCTTTATCGGCCAGGAAATGCTCTGGGAAGAGCAACGTATCTGGATGAAAGTATCCAATACCCGGCCCAACTACCCGGACTTCCCAGTTCACTCCCTGGACGGCGGGGCCGTTTCCACCTTGCGCACCCGCGCCCATGATTTGTTCGGCGCCTCCTTCGGAGAGGCCTTTATCAAAGACTACAACGGTCAGATCCACTGGCTGTCCGTCAACCCCTCAGCGTTTATCCTCTCGAATCACCCCGGCAGTAAATTCCCCCGCTGGCTCAACCTTGCCGCCGGCTACGGCGCCCAGAACATGTATGGCGGCTATTCCAATACCTGGACTGATGAGGCAGGCAAGCAGTTTGTCTACAACGATCCGCTTCACCCCCGCTATCATCAGTTCTACCTCTCCCTGGATGTCGACCTCACCCGCATACGGACCAACAGCCGCTTCCTCAAAGTACTTTTCGGCGCCCTGAACTGGATCAAGATTCCGGCGCCGACGCTGGAAGTCAACTCGAAAGGAGGGGTGATTTTTCATCCCGTGTACTGGTAAGCCTTATCAAGTCGGAAGTCGGCCATACGGCTCTTCGCTTCGCTCCGAGAAGTCGGCCATACGGCTCTTCGCTTCGCTCCGAGAAAGCGGAAAGCGGAAAACGTCCTCCCAGAGATGCCAATGTCAAAAACTCTATAGAAAAGCTATTGATTTTTACATTTTTAACGCCGGCTTTACATAACAAAAGAGGCTATTGGAACTTCCGGGTTATCACAATATTCGTCAGCAATGAAAACAGGAAGCTATGGAGCCAGGAACTATCCTCCTCTTCGCCGTTTCATCCGGCGCAACTTTACCGGCCCATACCAGAGCCACAGGCCGGTAAGGACCATAAGCAGAAGACCCAGGCCCAGGGCATTCATGGCGATGAGTTTGAAGAAATCGCTGATAATGGAGCCGTCGTGAAGCGCTTCGATCCAGTCGGAGTGGCGGCGGGCGACGGAGAGCACTTCGCCGGTGCTGGAGTCGAGCTGTACTTCCCACCATCCCTTTTCGAATAATACCTTAATGATTCCCTTTCCCGGTCGCGCATCAATGCGGTCGATGGCGTTACCGGTCTGATCCGGATGCTGCGCATAGAGGGCCGCGCGGGCCGTTTCGGCGAGTTCGCTAAGGGGTTTCCACCGGGAGAGATCGGCGGAGGCGCCCGTTTGGGTTGGCGGCTGCAGTAGATCGACATCCTTTTTCCATCCTAAGAGCAGCCCCGTCAAAGCACTGATAAACAGAAAAACCGACAAGGCAATTCCGAAGTACTTGTGATATTTCCTAAAGTCGCGAAGTGATTTGGTATATGTCGGTTTTTCCAAAAGTTCTTGCCGTATGATTGATCAGAATGTATAGTCGCTTCAATGGAGCAAAGATAAAAAAGTAGTCAATATCGGTGTGGAAGAATGGTATCTGTTTGGAAAATGCGTCAGTTCATCAACGGGGAAAAACACCCATTCTCCCTTTCGGAAAATGGGTGTTTTTTACAAATATTCTCATTATGGCCTCTTATCTTTTTAGTACAGTGGCGATCCTTTGAATACGCCGGACCCGGCCCAGGACTGAAAGTAGCCGCGCAAGGTAAAACGCGATCCGTATTGTCCGTTATACCGTATCGTCGCCCGGCCGTCAGTGCCGACATCGACGAACATATCAGCGGAAGCGAACCCGCTGCCGAAGACGCGCATTTGGAAACGCACACCTTTCCCGGGATCCTTTTCATTGATTTCCAGACTGGTCAGCCGTCCGTCAAGGGTAATGCCTCCAAGGCCGTTATAGCCCGAAACGGAGCCGGGGAAGACAATTTGTACGGTAGCCACGCTATCCCGTACGGCAATGAAATTGGTGGTCGTATTCACTTGTACCGTTTGGCCGTAGCGGTCGACAAACTGATAAGCCTCAATCACGAAGTTGCGTTCATCGAGCAGTTCCAGGATCGCCTCGTAATTGGAGCTGCGCTGCGCTTTCTCGGCTTTTTTGCGTTCTGACTTTTGTTTCTCTTTTTCGGTCATGGCTTCTTCCTGAGTCCAGACCGCTGTGGTAAACAACAGCATCGCTAAGGAGAGCAGAAGGATATGCTTAATCATGGTTATTCTTTTTCAAATGACTTTTATTAATACAACAGCCTGACAAACAGCATGTTGATTTTATCGTCCGGTCAACTGTATCGCCATGAAAACATTTGAAAAAGCCCGCAGAGATGCGCAGCGCAGCGGAATTAACCATAATTTAACCCGGGTTAACTGATTTTAAGGGTTAGCCGTTGGCTGCTAAGCGGGGCTTTCGCCAGATAGAGACCGGCCAAGATGCGAAAAGCTCAAGCAAGGGCATGCCCGGTTATAGCCAGCATCCAGCATCCAGCAACCAGTTCAATATCCCAGATGGAACAGTGCATCTCCCTGGTGTACCACCGCCGCGTTGTTATGTCCGAGGAGAAAGCCCGGGCAAGGGGCAATAACAGGGCGGCTTTCCTCACCGTAGGGATCGTTGATAGTGCCGAGGGTTTCTCCTTCCCGAACGCGCTGTCCCGCGTTTTTTATCCACTTGAACATACCGGAGCGCGTGGCTCTGACCCAGACGCTATCGAATAGTTCTACGGAGCCGGTCTGAGGCGTATCGGCCTGCAGCATCTGTTGTGCCTGCAGCAGGCGTTGTATGCCTGCGAGCCCCTGTGCGATGGCCAGGTTATCATAACGGCCATTTTCCCCTCCCTCGAAGACCAGCAGGGGCTTACCGAGTTTGCCTGATGCTTTGCGCAGTGAACTGGCAATGGCGCGTTTGGCCAGGGCAAAGGGCGCACTAAACTGCATGGCCAGGTGGTGAGCTTCTTCGTCGTTTGCCGTAAAGCGTATCTGAGGGTAATTGTAGTGCTGGCTGCCGCCGGTGTGGAAGTCGATGCCAAAATCCATCAGCGGCAGTATTTTTGCCGACAGTATTTTCGCTGTGCGCGCGGCCAGGGAGCCCCCCCTGTTCCCGGGAAAACTGCGGTTCACGTCTTTTCCATCCGGTACTCCGCGGATACCGTGCACAAAGCCATATGGATTCGCAACTGGAATGACGATAACGGCTCCTTTCCGGAGTTGATGGAACAGGCCGGAGGCCAGCGCCTGCCGCAGAATTTCCACCCCATTCACCTCATCGCCATGCAGCCCGGCCAGCAAAAGCAGAGTCGGGCCAGGCGCCTCACTGCGAAACACCCGGGCAATCATTTTTACCTGTCCTCCCGAGGGAATGCGTCCTACGGGAATACGGATCATGGTACGTTCGCCGGGAGCGACGGTGGTTTTGTGAATTTCCATATATGCACTTGGTCTTAAGAATGAATATAGACAGTTATTATCAATGGCCTGGCGGAGTGTTTGGCAGCGACGAAAAGGCTGAGGTGGCCACTTTTCCTCCGGGCTCACTTCAGTCTTTCGTTCCTTTCATGCGGCGTTCCCGCCGCCGGCGCTTACGGTTTTTGACTCTTTTTTCAATGTAGCGAATAATGCGGTCGGAGATGTCAACTTCGGCCACCGTTTCAATCCCTTCCAGGCCGGGGGAGGCATTGACCTCCATGATGAGCGGCCCGCGTACCGAGCGCAGCAGATCCACCCCGGCCACATCGAGCCCCATCGCTCTGACGGCTTCAATCACCAGCTGCTGTTCGGTTTCGTTCAGGGGCTCCACACTGGCCGTACCTCCTCTGTGGAGGTTCGAGCGAAATTCGCCCTCCCGGGCCTGCCGCTTCATACTGGCAATTACCTCCCCGCCGACCACCAGCGCCCGGATGTCGGCGCCTTCTGCTTCCCGGACGAACTCCTGAATGAGCACCCGCTCCCGGAGGCGCCGGAAGGCTTCTACCGTCGATTCGGCACTGTGCAAGGTTTCAGCCAGTAAGACGCCGATGCCATGCGTGCTTTCCAGTAATTTTATAACGACCGGGAGCCCGCCTACGCTTTCCACCAAGGGCAGGATGTATTCATCATCCCCTATAAAAGCGGTTCGCGGCACATTGATCCCAGCGGCAGCCAGGCGCTGCAGGCAGCGCAGCTTGTCTCTGGCCTGAAGCAGCGCATCGGAACGGGCGATAGTGAAGACGTCCATGAGTTCCAGCTGGTTGATAACCGCCGCTCCTTGCGAGGTAACAGAGGAGCCGATACGGGGGATCACCGCATCCAGACGATGCAGGGGCTGATCCTGGTAAATGATCTGCGCCTGCCCCCGTTCGATCACCAGGTTGCAAAGCGTGTGGTCAATGATACTCATGCGATGCCCCCTACGGGCCCCGGCGCGGTAGAGGCTCTGTGTGGAATACAATTGCGGGCCCCGGGATAGAATAGCGATGTTCATTGTTTTGAGCTTGATAAACCCTAAAAGTACAAACTTACCGGATCTTCAGCGTAGCGCAGGTCCGAACCCCGGCCTTCCAATTTGACCGACATGCATAACTAAAAACCTAAATATTTGGGTATCTTGCCGACACTGGTTACAGTAACGGTTTTTTTCCTCTTTACATTCAATTGCCAACTACATTCCATGAAAACCAACCCGAAACCAGGGGAGTTCCAGCTCAACGACAAACGCATCATCAATGCCTGGGCGCTGTTCGATTGGGCCAATTCCGCTTTTGCTCTGGTCATCACTGTCGCGATTTTCCCGGCGTATTATGTTGCTGTTACGGACGATACGATCAATATTCTCGGTGCTCAGATCTCCAACAGCGCCCTGTATGCTTATGCCATCTCTGCTTCCTACCTGATCATCGCCGCCTTTTCTCCCCTGTTATCCGGCATAGCCGATTACGGGGGCAAGAAGAAGTTTTTCCTGCAGTCCTTTACCATTCTCGGCTCCATCGCCTGCGTCAGCCTCTTTTTCTTCCGGGGCATGGATCAGCTTTGGCTGGGCAATACGGCCTTCATCCTGGCCATGATCGGTTTTGCGGGCGGACTGGTTTTCTACAACTCCTACCTCCCGGAAATCGTCACCGAAGACAAATACGACAGCGTCAGCGCGCGGGGCTTCGCTTTCGGCTATATCGGCAGCGTACTCCTGCTGGTGGCTAACCTGATTATCATTCAGTTTCACGACCTGCTCGAGCTGACGGAAGCAGCTGCTACCCGAATTTCTTTCATCATGGTCGGCGTCTGGTGGATCGGCTTCGCCTCTATTCCTTTCCGCCTGCTGCCACGCGATCCGGACGGCAAACCCATGGAACGGCTGCTGCACCGTGGAGTCGGTGAACTGCGGAAAGTATGGAATGTCGCCAAACAGGCACCCAACATCAAATCCTTTCTCCTCGCCTTCTTCTGCTACAGCGCCGGCGTACAAACTGTACTCTTCCTCGCCGCTACTTTTGCTGAAAAAGAGCTGGCCTTTGGTGCGGCGGAACTGATCGTCGTCATCCTGCTGCTGCAAATCGTGGCCGTGCTCGGCGCTTACCTGTTCGCCAAAATATCCGAGTGGCAAGGCAACAAATTCTCTCTGATCGCCATGCTCCTCATCTGGATTGCTATCTGCGTGACGGCTTACTTCGTTCAGACCACCTTTCAGTTCTACTTTGTCGCCGCTGCCGTCGGCCTGGTCATGGGAGGCATACAGTCCCTCTCCCGCTCTACCTACAGTAAACTGCTGCCCAAAAACACCAAAGACACCACCTCCTTCTTTAGTTTTTACGACGTTCTGGAAAAGGTAGCCATCGTCATCGGCACCTTCAGCTTCGGCTTCATCGACCAGATTACAGGCTCTATGCGCTCCAGTATCCTGTTGCTCACGCTCTTCTTCCTGCTCGGCCTGTTCTTTCTGGCGCGAACGAGTATACATCCGGCGAAAAAAAAGGTGATTGCTGAAAGTTGAAAAATTCAAGGCCTGCGGTTTGGAAACTCTTCTTCCCCAGATTCCTTATCTTTAGCGTCGCAGGATTAAAACCGGCATCCTATGGAAACCATATCCGGCTCCACCTTCCTCCTGCGCCCCGTTCACCCTGCTGACGCGGAGGCGCTGGCGCGCTATGCCGACAACCGCAAGATCTGGGAAAATGTCAAGGACGCCTTTCCCCATCCCTATACGGTCGGGCATGCGCGTGATTTTATCAAATATTTGCAGCGGCACGAAGAGGAGATCGTTTTTGCCATTGAGGTGGAGGGAGAGATGGCCGGCAGTATCGGACTCAAGCATAAGACCGACGTGTACCGGATCAACCGCGAACTCGGCTTCTGGCTGGGTGAACCCTTCTGGGGGCGGGGTATCGTCAGTGAGGCCGTCGGGCTGATAGTGGATTACGGATTCCGGCATACCGGTGCGCGGCGGATATACGCGGAAGTCTACGCCCACAACCGGGGCTCGATGAGCGTACTGGAGCGCAACGGATTCCGGCACGAAGCGGTGCTGCGCCGGGCGGTTATCAAGGATGAAAAAGTCGAGGACCTCCATATTTTTGCCTTGCTGAAAACAGAATGGGAATCCCGTATCTAAGAGTATTGTCCACCTAAAATTTAAACATGGATACTACCGAAAAAACCTTTGAAACGATCGCTGATGAAATCAGCCGGCAGCACGAGTATGTCGAACGGGGGAAGATGATGTCTTCTCCGGGCGTTAAGAGGCTATGGTCTTCAAACTGGGGAAGACTTTTGATCCGGACAGCGTCGGTCTGGAAGAATGGGAATACCTGAACCCCTTCAAAAATAAGGGCCCCATGCGCGCCTGGTACGTAGTGCCCGAAATGCAGCGGGATCACTGGCTGGAGCTTACCCGGCTGGCCCTCGAATACATTAAAACCGAAGTTAAATAACGGAAGCTGGGACTAAAATCGATCACTCATGACTGAAAAGAAAATAGAAACCGTCGTCTTTGATCTGGGCGGTGTACTCATCGACTGGAACCCGGAGTATTTATTCCGGAAAATATTCGAGGACGAAGCAGAGATGCGGCACTTCCTTGAAAAAATAGCTACCCCGGATTGGAACGAGCAACAGGATGCCGGCCGGCCGCTGGCGGAGGCCACCGAGTGGCTCGTCGAACGCCACCCGGAACACGAGGTAGCCATCCGCGCCTACTACGGCCGCTGGGAAGAGATGCTCGGCGGCGCCATCAGAGAAACCGTCGCCATACTGGAAGAGATCCATACGCGCGACGAGCATCGCTTGTATGCGCTGACCAATTGGTCGGCCGAGACCTTTCCCATCGCACGGGAACGCTACGCTTTTCTGCAGCGTTTTGAAGGCATCCTTGTTTCGGGAGAGGAAAAGCTTAAAAAGCCCGATACCCGTATTTACCGGCTGTTGTTCGAACGCTACGGTTTCGAACCGGAACGCGCGCTCTTTATCGACGACAGCCTGCGCAACGTCGAAGGTGCCCGGGAAGTGGGGTTCAACGCGATTCACTTCAGCTCGCCCGAGGCGTTGAAAGTCGAACTACGGGAACGGGAAATTCTTTAAGTTGTTAATTGACGGGGTGACTTTGGTATGTGTTTAGCGTAGTTTAGGAGACAAGTCGACAACAGTTTAGAAGTTTAGCGCCCACGACACTTCGTGTCGGGGCTGTTTAGAAGTTTAGAAGATCTGAAACCGGAAGTTTCATTTTCAACCTTCTAAACTTCCTTAAAAGGTAAAGCTAGACGCTAAACACATCCTGACTTTGAGTCACCCCATCAATTGTATAAATAAATTTTATATATAAAATCTATGAAGCGACTATCAAGGACCAATGGCTTACTGCTACTGCTGATCACCCTCTATCTTCCCCTGGCAGCCCAGGAGGACAACGCCGGGCCCGACCGCTGGAAGCCCGAAGATATCATTCACACCGAATACCTCGGAAGCCCGGTTTTTTCACCCAATGCCGATATGGTGGCGTGGACTAAGCGGCGCGGCGTAAAAGAAAAGGACAAATTCGTCAATGACCTGTACCTCACCCGGTTGGACCTGACGAAAGACGGCCAGTTTCGCAGCTTCCGGCTAACCAACGCCGATGAGAGCGACTCCTCCCCCCTCTTTTCGCGCGACGGTGAAACTATTTATTTCCTCTCCTCCCGCGATAAAGGGAAAAAGCTGTGGTCGCTAAGCCTCTACGGGGGAGAACCCACCGAAGTGCACGAATTCGAAAACAGCATCTCCTCCCTTCAGTGGCTCAACGACAGCACGCTGACCTACATCTCTGAAGAGGGCCAGACGCTCTACGAGCAAAAGCTCAAGGAAAAGAAAGACAATACCGTGGTGGTGGAGGATTCCATGCACTGGGATATCAAGCGCGTCTATAGTTTCGACCTGGAAACGAAGCAGTCGACCCGGCTTACGCAGAACCAATATCCTATCTCCGGTTACAAGCTCTCGCGCGACGGAGGATGGCTGCTCTACTACCAGCAGATGAGCCCCCACTACCCGGCCGATGCCCAACCTGATCCGCAATACTTCCTGGTCAACTTGGAGTCCGGAGAACAGGAACGTATCCTGCAGGACCTGCAGACGCCCTATAATTTCCAGTTTACCGAAGACCATGCCGGCTTCTACTTGGCCGCCGTCCGCTCTTCCGATCCGGAATGGAACGGGGCCGGCATCTCGGAAATATACTACTACGACCTCTCCGAACAGGCTTACGACAAAGTGGATCTGCAATGGGAATGGGCTACCGAAGGCGATTTCTACGTAGCCGGTAACGACTTCATCGCCTCGCTCGCCAACGGTCCCACCCGCAAGCTGGCTTTTTACCGCAAAAACGGCGACAGCTGGACCAAGTCGGATATCGACCTGGGCGACAAGAACGAACATGTGTATTTGTCGGCGGTAGACAAGGACGGCAGCAAAGTCGCCTACGAATACTCCACCGCCTCCAAATTGCCCCGGTACTTCGTCGCAGACCTCGAACGCAGCGGTGAGGGCATTACTTTTTCCAATGAAAGAGAGTTGGTGAAGCTCAATAAAAAGTTGCAGAAAAAACCTACGGCCCGCTCCGAGATTTTCCGCTGGAAGGGATACAACGGCAACGAAGTCAACGGTATTCTGTACTACCCCGAAGATTACGAAGAAGGCCGGCGCTACCCGCTCGTCCTGTCGATCCACGGCGGCCCCTCCGGCGTGGATCTCGATCGCTGGCGCGAGCGCTGGAGCACTTATCCGCAGCTCTTGTCACAGCGCGGCGCCTTCGTCCTCAAACCCAACTATCACGGCTCCAGCAACCACGGCCTGGAATTCGTGGAATCGATCAAGAAAAATTACTACACGCCGGAACTCACCGACATCATCAACGGCATCAACGAACTGGACCGCCGCAGCATGATCGATATGGACAGCCTGGGCACCATGGGCTGGTCGAACGGGGCCATCCTGACGACCATGCTCACCGTACGCTACCCGGATATGTTCCAGGTGGCGGCCCCGGGAGCAGGTGACGTAAACTGGACCTCTGACTTCGGCACCTGCCGCTTCGGCGTCTCTTTTGATCAAAGCTACTTCGGCGGCGCCCCCTGGGACGATACTGACGAGAAGTTCTACAACGAAGCCTATATAGAATATTCGCCTCTCTTTGAAATGGAAAAAGTGAGCACGCCGACCATCATCTTCCACGGCAGCGAGGACCGCGCTGTGCCCCGTGATCAAGGCTGGGAGTACTACCGCGCCCTGCAACAGATCGGCGAGGCGCCGGTGCGTTTCCTCTGGTTCCCCGATCAGCCCCACGGCCTGCAGAAGATCACCCACCAGATGCGCAAAATGGAAGAAGAACTCGCCTGGATCGATAAGTACCTCTTCGGCAAAGATGCCATGGAGAACGAGGCCTTCAAAGAAGACAGCCCTCTGGCCCATCGCCTCAAACGCGAAAAGGCAGCCAGGCACAACGGCCATCTGGGTGTATTTAAAGACGGGATGCTCCTTCCCGAAGTACAAGCAGTAGCCGCCGACAGTTTCTCCATCGGCCGCTTCGAAGTGACCAACGCCCAGTTCAAAGCCTATGACGACACTCACGAATATTCCGCCGGCGAGGATGACTTTCCCGTGCGCGTCACCCACGTCGAAGCCCAGAACTACATCCGCTGGATCTCGGAGGAAACCGGAGAGTTTTACCGGCTGCCCACCAAAGCGGAAGCAGAAGATTTTCACAAGAAGGCATACAAAATCGCCGCCAAAGAAAACACCCTCAACTATTGGGCGGGCTTCGACATCACCTGGGACGAAGTGCCCCTACTCAAGGAAAAGATGAAGGAACTGGACAGCGAGCTGGTCAAGGAAACCGGTAGCTTTAAAGCAGCTAAAATTGGTACAGCCAGCGTCTATGACCTGGGCGGCAACCTTGCCGAATACGCCGTCGACGGCTCTACTTACGGCTATTCAGCTTACGATTACGTGGACCCAAACTCTGACAAGGTCAAACGCAGCGCCGGATATACGGGATTGCGGGTGATTAAGGAGGATTGATCACCCATAAGCCGGCTTGGATCACTTCTTCCCCGCCCTCGTTCCTCAGGACGGGTAAACCCCATGGAATCGCGAAGCGACTATTCCACGGGGTGAATATGCTGCGGTTCCGGGCTGTTTACCGGATTATCTCATTTTTTTTCAAAAATCACAGAACAGAAGAACAGAGGAACCGACGAATATTGATCCGCAGAATTATCATGCGTTATCCCGGGGTTCCAGGAAGGAAGGGGGGATAGTTGCAGGGCTCTGCAACCCTTCCCCCTACCCCAAACAGGGTAAATCAAGCATTAAAAAGTTAAAATAGATACTAAAGCACTTGAAAAATAGCATTTTACCATTCAAATTGCTATTTTTGATTTGAATCGTTCTCCCCTCCATCGCCGTCTCACAATCATTTATAGTCCATGATATCTTCAAAGGCGGGTAGAAATAACTACTTTTATCCGTTCGGGAAGGGTCTGTAAACCAGCCTCTGTTCCCGTGAGAAAACTACATTGTACACTAGGAGCAACTGTCCGATGGGGCATGCCCTGAAAAAATATTGATGTTTTATGAGACAGACTTACGCGCTTGCAGTTTGGCTGTTCATCTACCTATTATTTTCACCTCTTCAAGTTCCCTGTCAAGCGCGACGGGCTCTTTTTCCCGCTGAAATGTTTAACCCTGCTCACTTTAAGGAATTGAAGTGGCGTAATATCGGACCCTTTCGGGGAGGCCGAAGTGTTGCCGTAGCGGGAGTGGCCCGGAACCCCATGACTTATTACATGGGAAGTACCGGGGGAGGACTTTGGAAGACGGAAGATGCCGGAATGACCTGGCATAATATTTCCGATGGCTTTTTCCGCACCGGTTCGGTAGGAGCAATTGCCGTTGCGCCCTCCGATCCCAATATCGTCTACGTAGGGATGGGGGAGCACGCTGTTCGCGGCACCATGACGACGCACGGCGACGGTGTCTACAAATCGACTGACGGGGGAGAAACCTGGAAGCACCTCGGTCTTACAGAGTCGAGGCATATTGCTGACATCGTCATCCATCCTGACAATCCCGAGCACCTTTTCGTCGCCGTACAGGGCGCGCTGCATGGCCCCAGCGAATGCCGGGGCGTGTACCGCAGTGAAGACGGCGGCCAGACCTGGTGCAAGGTGCTGTACATCGACAATACCACCGGGGCCTGCGATTTGAGCCTCGACCCTTCCAACCCTCGCATTCTCTATGCCGGTATGTGGGATCACCGCCGTTACCCCTGGAGTGTACGCAGCGGCGGTCCGGGCTCCGGCCTGTTCAAGTCGAGCGACAGCGGTAACAACTGGGAACGGCTCAATAACGGGCTTCCCGGCGAAATGGGTAAAGTAGCCGTCGACGTCTCCCCCGCCAACCCAAAAATCGTTTATGCCAATATCGAAGCCGGTAACGGCGGCGTTTTCCGCTCGGAGGACGGCGGGAAATCCTGGCAGCAGACCAGCGGGGACCGCTCAACCGTGGCCCGCGCCTGGTACTACATTGAAATATTTGCCGATCCTCAGGATCCGGAAACCGTTTATGTACTCAATGAACCCCTGCTCAAATCGATCGATGGCGGGCGCCGCTTCGAAGAGATTAATACCCCGCATGGCGATCAACACGATTTATGGATCAATCCCGGCTGGCCCTCCAACATGATTCTTGCTAATGACGGCGGCGCCGCCATTACTTTTAACGGTGGGCATACCTGGTCGAGCCAGTACAATCAACCCACGGGGCAATTTTACCGCGTCATTGCCGACAACCGCTTCCCTTACTATCTCTATGGCGGTCAACAAGACAACACTACGGTGGCTATTCCCAGCCGCACCCCGGGCCCGGGCATCAGCCGGCAAGACTGGTATCCGGTGGCCGGCTGTGAAAGCGCCTTCCTGGCTTTCAACCCCGACAACCCGGAACGCATCTACGGCGGCTGCTACCAGGGCTATATCGAGATATACGACCAAGAGACCAAAATGAGCAGGGATATCAGTGCTTATCCCGCCCTGCGGCTAGCCACCGAACCCAAAGACATGAAGTATCGCTTTAACTGGAATTCCCCCATTGTCGTTTCCCCGCACAATCCGGATGTGGTGTACCACGCGGCCAATCAGGTATTGCGAACTGCGGACGGAGGGCAGCGCTGGAAGGAAATCAGCCCTGACCTGACCCGCAATGAACCGGATAAACAGGGCGTCGGCGGAGGGCCTTTTACCAACGAAGGCGCCGGTGCGGAAAACTATAACACGATCAGTTACCTCGCTTGTTCCCCCCACGAGCCCGGCCTGTTGTGGGCCGGCTCCGACGACGGGCTGGTCCACCTCACCCGGGACGAAGGTCGAAGCTGGAAAAACATCACTCCAAAAGAACTCGGAGAAGCCGTGATCAATTCTATTGAAGTATCGCCCCATGATCCGGCTACGGCTTATCTGGTAGCCAACCGGTACAAATTCAACGATCTCCAGCCTATGGCCTATTTCACATCTGATTACGGCAAAACCTGGACGAGGATAAACGAGGGGATCGCGGCCAATCACTTCGTCCGCGTCGTTAGAGAAGATCTCCTTCGCCCCGGCTTGCTCTACGCCGGAACTGAAGGAGGGCTCTACATCTCCTTTAATAAGGGTGCGCAGTGGCAGCACCTGCAGCTCAACCTTCCGGTATGCCCGGTAACCGATCTTACCATTAGGGACAATGACCTCATCGCAGCTACTTCCGGCAGAGGCTTCTGGATACTCGATGACCTGGGCCCTCTGCAACAAAGCATGGGGGTGCTGCCACGCCGGGAAGCCCAGCTCTTCCGCCCCAAGCCCACTGTGCGCTTCCATGCCGAAACCCATCCGGAACCACCCGCCGAAATGGGGGCCAACCCGCCTAACGGCGTCATCATCAACTACTACCTGCCCTGGCATATGGACCGTCAACTGCTGACCCTGCAAATACTTGACAAAAACCAACGCCTGGTACGAACTTTCACCAATCAACCGGACAGTAACTTCGTAGAATATCCGGGCGGCCCCGAGCGGGAAGCCATGCTCCCCTCCCGGCAAGGCATCAATCGCTTCCACTGGGACCTGCGCCGTACCCCTATCCCCGGCGTTCCCGATATCTTTGTTTATGGCAGCTATCAAAGCGGCCTGGTGGCTCCAGGCAACTATACACTCCGTCTGATCAGCCCCGGCGACACCCTGGAGCAGCCCTTTAAAATCATTCCCGATCCGCGCCTGAGCGCCTCGCCGGAAGACTACGCCAAACAACAGGAGGCATTGCAAGGCATGGAAAACGCTGTCCGTGACATCCATCAGTCCGTCAAGCGAATGCGGGTGGTCAAAAAACAGGTCGCCTTCCTGACCAAACAAATGAAAAAAGCAGGCTGCGCGGAAGAACTTATCCAACAGGGCAAAGCGGTACAACAACGTATCAGACAATGGGAGGAACGGCTGATCCAGCCCCGTCAGAAAACCGATCAGGATGTCATCAATTATCCCAACCGCCTGAACGCGGAGTTTATCAGCCTCATCGAACGCCTCGATACGCATGCACCCCATGTAACCGATGGCGCCCGGCAACGCATGCAGGACCTTCTACGCACCTGGCGGGAGCAAAAGTCGATTTACCACGATATTCTGGATAAGGACGTCTCCCGTTTTAATCAGATTTACAAGGAGCAGGATCTGCCCGTGGTGGTCATTCCCTCTTCTGCCGACTGAACTTATCGACGCTGCAGCGTCAGATTTCTCCCCGTGGCAGTGCTGGCCCAGCTCATCTGATTGCCGGTAATGCTATAAAGATACTTTACCGTCGTATTCCCGAAGTCCAATGTCAGTTCCGTATCGGTGCGGGTAAAAGTTCCTACCTGGGTTACTCCGTCCTTGGAAGCGGTAAAGCCGCCGTCGGACGCAAAAGAATATACGGTTCCAATCAATTCGCTCACCCCTACGCCCGACCCGTTAATGACTTCCCAGGAATCGAGAAAAGGATCGGAGGGCTCGTTGTCATCTTCTTTACTGCAGGCAAGCACAGCAAAGATTCCCAAGAGCAGGATGGTACGCAATACAGACATATGATTTCTTTTAAGTGCCCTAACAAATGCCCCTTTTCGTCATGGGGGCAGGCAAAGATAAACTTAGCTTGGCTCACTGCCGTTAGACAGAGAAAAGATGATTCTTAGACAAATCTCGTGATTGAAAGTCAGTCAAAAATAAAAATCAACGCTCCCTTTGGTCGCTTTTGCTTCTCATTTTCGGCCGATCACAAAATTTGTCTAAGAAAGGAAAAGATAAACACTTTTCCCCGCTTTCACTCAACCGAATTTGATAATCCGATGACATCAACCATGCGCCATCACGCCCTCCTACTCGCCCTTTCCTTCCTGACCGGCTTTTCCTGTACTCGTCAGACAACGAGCTATTACCAGGAAGAAGTTGGCCTGCAGCACGATGTTTTCATCAGCAGCCGTAATGATCACTCGGTTAAGCACTACGACGGGCAGACCGGCCATTTCCTCGGTGATTTTGTCTCACCAGGAGAAAACGACCTGCAGATGACGCAGGAAGTCGCCTTCGGCCCCGATAGCAATCTCTATGTCAGTGGCCGCGGCAATTCGGCTATCCATCGCTACGATTCGCGCAGCGGCGCCTTTCTCGGCGCGTTCACTACCGGATATACGCTCGATAATCCCACCAAGATCAGCTTCGGCCCCGATGGCCTGCTCTACGTAAGCCAGTGGGGCGAGCGTCAATCCAGTGTAGCCCGTTTTGACGCCCGCAGCGGTGTCTTCGTCGATGAGTTCACAGAAAACCTGAACCAGCCGCTCAGCCATGCCTGGGACCGCGAAGGCAGTTTTTACGTAGCCTGTTTCGGCTCCAAAGAAGTGCGGCGATATAGTAAAGACGGCGATTTCCAACGCAGCATCCGTGATGAAGGCCGCCTTAACGGCCCCACCAACATCTGGTTCGGTGAGGATGAAGACCTTTATGTAGCCGACTGGCAATCGGGCAGTGTGCTGGAGTTCAACGAACGTAACGGCAGATTCCTCGGCACCTTTATCAGCGGGCTGGAACGGTTGGAAGGTGTAGCCTTTGGCCCCGACGAACGCATCTATCTTTGCGACTGGCAGGCCAACAGCGTTCTGCGCTATGACCAGCGCGGTAACTTCATCGATGTTTTCATCGACTCCGGAGACCTGCAACAACCCAATGGAATTGTGTTCCGGCCTGATGTAAATGAAGAGTAAGGATCCTGAGAAGTTGGTCAAACTTCTGCCATTGATGACTTTTTACTTTCACTTCTGTTCTTCTGTTCTTCGGTTTTTCTTACTTTTGTGCGAGCAAAAAAGAAAAATACCATGGAAGTATCGAAAGGTTCAAAAATGACCGACTGGATCATCTTTCTCGTATCCACGGCCATCGTTATTTTTTTACTGATATTCGCCAATGAGTGGTTCTGGCTGGCCTTGCCCTTTTCCCTGACCTATCTGGCCAAAGCACTGGATGTGCTGTAAGGGCCGTTGGCGTTTTGGATTTAGCAAGTAAGGGTTGCCGACCCGAAGGTCTCGGCAACCCCTACTTGTGTAAAGTAGCCACCATAATTCGGGATGACTTATTTTTTACGATCAACAGCATCGTATTACTTCTTCGCCTTAATAGAACAGCCGATAGCTTTGGTCTCTTTCGGCTCCACTTCCTTACCCGCCTCGATAGCGGTAATCGCCTCCTCGACGTATTTGCGCTTGACAGCCCCTGCATTTTGCGGGTTATCATCGATAGCTCCTATGTAGCGAACAGTGCGGTCGGCATCCAGCAGAAAGATATGCGGTGTGCGTTCGGCGCCGTAAGCCGGGTACACCTCCTGCTTTTCATCAAGTAGGTAGACGAAGGGGAAACCCTTGTCCTTCGCACGTTTCTTCATATTCTCAAAACTGTCTCCCGGCATCATTTCCGGATCGTTCGGCTGAATGGCAACGACCGGCCAGCCCCGGGGCGCCATTTTATTGTGCAGGGCAACCAGGCGGTCTTCGTACATCTTGGCGAAGGGGCAGGTATTGCAGGTGAAGGTGACGATATAGCCCTTTGGTGTATTTCCTTTAGCATCCTTGATATTGGAGAGGGCGTACCTTTTCCCATCAATGTTTTTCAATTCGAAGCCGGGCGCCTTATCTCCTACGTTTAAACCGTTAGTCAGCACAGCAGAAGTAAGGAAGAACAGTCCTGTTAAAAGGACAGCAGATAGAGTGAATAACTTTTTCATAGCAGGTTAAGGTTTTATGAGTCAGAGAAATGGTATCCGCAGAGGGCCTGTGGCGAGGCGTCTACAGCACAGATGACACGATGGATTCCAGCTGTTCATAACTGGGTAGCTGCTGGCCTACGAATTGCCGGTCATTAGCATTGTAGACCACAGTGACCGGGATGGCGCCGCCCCATGTAGGATCGACTTTGTCGATCCATTCGTTGTAATTGCCGTCGAGTAGTACCATGACATCGGATTTCAACTGGTTTTGTTCTACAAATTGCTTGAGTTTGGTATCCAGGTCGCGTTCGAAATCCAAACTGATCAGGATGACGCGCAATTTTTCGCCGGCGAACCGCTCGTGCAACTGCTCAAAGTAAGGCAATTCCTCGACGCAGGGCTTACACCAGGTGGCCCAGAAATTGATGACGTAGGTGGTATCGTTTTGTTTTTCGAAAATGGGGGCCAGTCCGGCGAAATCCTCGTACACGGGTACCACCTGTCCTCCCGCGCGGATAAGGCGTGCAGGCGCTGCGGTACTATCCTGCGAAACCGGGCTTTCGGAAGATGATGTGGCGAGTACTTCAGCTTCCTGCCTATCGGTGGAAGCGGAATCGCCGTTACCGGTGCAGTGGGTTAAAAGTAAAACGGCAAGCAGGGAGAGGTTTATTGCCTTTAGCCAACGGTTCATGAGAGCAGAATTTTTGTTAGCAGAAAAAAAGGTTGCACTTATGGGATAGTAACGATGGGATGGGAAAATTTGTTGGCAATAAGTGAAAAGGCCGTTCTATTTCCTCCGGGTCAAAACAGCTGATGGAATGCTCAGCAGAAAACTGACTGTGAATTACTGACGACTGAAAATTATTGGAATTGACTGGAGAAATGCAAAGACTTTAATCACGGTACTTGCCGCTGCATGGTTTCTGCTGTTCCTCCCCCGGCCAGACTATTACTCTACCGTGCCGGCCCCACTTATTCTGTTCTACTGTTCTGCGGTTCCTCACCATTCCAGTCGAAACTGCGGAGGCGCCAGGTTCTGCACGTTGCGGTGAATTTCCCGCATCGGGATATGATAGTCTTGTGTTTGGCACAAGATTTTCTAGCTTCAAGGTAAGTATTACGGAGACGAAGCACAAGTACGTGCAGGGGGAGTCTAGTGCCTCCGGCACTAGTACAGAGTGTACTAGGAAAGAAGTACCTGGTTTTCGATTTCCAAAAGTGCCCAGAATACAGGCCTCATAAATTGCAAGCGAACCACCTTCCCCCACTCGCGGTTCGCAGTCGGGGGGCGCCCTGGAAGGCGCCCGACACGGCGCCTCCTCACTTCCTGATTGTTAATTAATACTAAACTCCACCCCCATTTTCTCCAGTGCCGCGGTAAACCCGTTCGTGGCATCCACCCGTTGCTCTTTGGCGACCATGGGTAGCTTGAGGCGGTTGGTTTTGTCGATAAATTCCATCTTGAGGCGGTGCTGTCCCTTGTGCGTTTTACAGAGCTTCTCGATTTGTTGGATCATCTCATCGGTGATCGATTCCAGGGGCAGGCGCAGGGTGATGGATTCGGTGAGCGTACCGGCGATGCCTTCGAGGAGTTTGATCTCGTAGACTTTGAACTCCAGGTCGTCGCCGCGCCAGGTTTTCTGGTATTTGCCTTTGACGAAGAGCGCTTTGCCGTCTTCGAGCAGGTGTTTGAACTTCTGGTAGTCTTCGCCGAAGAGTTTGAATTCGAAGCTGCCGTTGAAGTCGCTGATTTCGAAGATGCCCCAACCATTGCCGTTGCGGCTCACCAGATGGCGGGCCATGGTAACCATGCCGGCCACGTTGATCATGGAGAGGTGCTTTTTACCTTCGATCTCGTCGATGGAGCAGGTGGTAAAGTTCTCCACCTCCAGCTTGTAGTCGTCCAGCGGGTGGCCGCTGATGTAGATGCCGGTGACCTGCTTTTCGTTGTTGAGCTTCTCGATGAGCGACCAGGGTTCGCGTTCGGGCATACCGGGCTCGGGGATGAGGACTTCATCGGTATCGCCAAAGAGGGAATTGACGGCCTGGGCTTTCTGCGCCTGGTAGGCGTTGCCGTAGCGCAAGGCGTGTTCGAGCAGGGAGTCGAACTTATCGGAGGGGGCGAAGTACTGGGCGCGGTAGGTGCCCTCAAAGCAATCGAAGCCGCCGCCGTTGGCCAGGCTTTCCATGACTTTCTTGTTGACGGCGCGCAGGTTGCAGCGGCGCATCATATCGAACAGACTCTCGAAGTGGCCGTTTCCCTCCCGTTCTTTGAGGATTTCCTCAACGGGCCCCTCTCCTACTCCTTTGAGAGCCGAGAGTCCGAAGCGCACGTGGCCGTCCTGGTTGACCGAGAAGTCGGATGCCGACTCATTGACCGAGGGGCCGAGCACCGTCAGTCCCATGCGTTTGCACTCCTGCAGGAAGAAGGTGATCTTGGAAATATCGTTCTTGTTGTGCGTCAGCACGGAGGCCATAAATTCGGCCGGATAGTGCGCCTTGAGATAGGCCGTCTGAAAGGCCACGAAGGCGTAGCAGGTAGAGTGCGACTTGTTGAAGGCGTAGGAGGCGAAGGCTTCCCAGTCTTTCCAGACCTTTTTCAGTTTGTCCTCCGGGTGCCCGCGTTCTTTACCTCCCTCGATAAACTTCGGGAAAAGCATATCGATTAGGTCCTTCTTCTTTTTCCCCATGCCCTTACGCAGCATATCGGCCTGGCCTTTGGTGAAGCCGGCCAGTTTTTGCGAAAGCAGCATGACCTGCTCCTGGTACACCGTGATTCCGTAGGTATCCGACAGGTATTCTTCCATTTCGGGAAGGTCATAGGTAATCTGCTGGCGGCCGTGCTTGCGCGCGATAAAGTCCGGGATATATTCCAGCGGTCCCGGCCGGTATAATGCGTTCATGGCGATGAGATCCTCGAAAGTACTGGGCACCAGCTCCTTCATATACTTCTGCATCCCCGAACTTTCATACTGGAAAATGCCGATGGTTTCACCGCGCTGGAAAAGTTCGTAGGTTTTCTGATCTTCGAGCGGCACCTCGTCCGGATCCAGTTTGACGCCGTGGTTTTCCTCGACCAGGCGTACCGCATCCTTGATGATGGAAAGCGTTTTCAGTCCGAGGAAGTCCATCTTCAGCAGGCCGGCCAGTTCGGCGACCGAGTTATCGAACTGGCTGACCAGCATATTGGAGTCCTTGTCGATCTTGACCGGAACGTATTTGGTGATCTCATCCGGAGTGATGACAACGCCGCAGGCGTGAATGCCGGTGTTGCGTATCGATCCTTCCAGCTTGCGAGCCGTCTGGATCATCTTACCGATATCGTCATGATTCTCGGCCAGCTGCCGGAACTGGTAAGCTTTGTCAAGTTCGTCGGAGTTGAGCGCTCCTTTCAGTTTCGGATCCACATCGCCGTCGGCCAGCACTTTGGCCAGCGATGCTTTCAGGTGAGTGGGGAAGGTTTTGGCCACGCGATCGACATCGGACAGCGGCACGTTCATCACGCGGCCCACGTCGCGCAGGCTGAGCTTGGCGGCCATGGTGCCGTAGGTGACGATCTGCGCCACCTGGTTCTGTCCGTATTTGTCGATGACGTAGTCGATCACCTTCTGGCGGCCCACGTCGTCGAAGTCGATATCGATATCCGGCATGGAGACACGCTCGGGATTGAGGAATCGCTCAAACAGGAGGTCGTATTTGACGGGGTCTACATTGGTAATGCCAATGCAGTAGGCTACGGCTGAGCCCGCTGCCGAGCCCCGGCCCGGCCCCACGCTGACGCCCATCTGGCGGGCGGTCGTCGTGAAGTCCTGTACGATAAGAAAGTAGCCGGGATAACCCGACTGCTCGATGACCGACAGCTCGAAGTCCAGACGCTCCTTGATTTCGGGCGTAATGGTCCCGTAGCGTTTCTTCGCGCCCTGAAAAGTGAGGTGACGCAGATAATCGTTCTGGTCGGTAAAGCCCTCGGGCAGGGGGAAGGCCGGCAGCAATACGTCGCGGGCCAGCTCCAGCGATTCGATCTTGGAGTAGATCTCCATGGTGTTATCCACCGATTGAGGCACATCGGCAAAAAGTTTATTCATCTCCGCCTGCGTCTTGAAGTAGAAGTCCGAGCTGGGAAATTTAAAGCGTTTTTCTTCCTCCAGCAGGCTGTTGGTATTGACGCAGAGCAGGATGTCGTGCGGCAGCCAGTCGTCTTCTTCCAGATAGTGGGAATCATTGGTGCAGATGACCTTGACATCGTACTTTTCGGCGAAGCGCAGCAGCTGCTGGTTGATGTCCTCCTGGCTGACGCCCAGTCCGTCGATGTTTTCCAGGCCGCGGTGGCGCTGCAGCTCGATGTAGAAATCCTCGCCGAACATATCCAGCCACCAGCGCAGTTTTTGCTCAGCTTCCTCCACCTTTCCCTGCAGGATGGCCTGTGGAATTTCAGCGCCGATGCAGCAGCTTGTAGCAATCAGCCCCTCGTGGTACTGCTCGATCAGCTCCTTGTCGATGCGGGGGAATTTGGAGTACAACCCTTCGATGAAGCCCAGAGAACAGAGCTTGGAAAGGTTCTCATAGCCCTGCCGGTTTTTGGCGAGCAACAGCTGGTGGAAACGCTTGTCCTTTTCTCCTTTGGCACGCGAAAAAGTCTTGTGATGCCGGTCCTCTACCAGGTAGAACTCACAGCCGACGATGGGCTTGAGGTCCCGCTTATTGGCCTCCGCCACAAATTTAAAGGCTCCGAACATATTGCCGTGATCGGTGAGGGCAACGCCTCGCTGCCCGTCCCGGGCGGCCTTATCCATCATGGAGCCAATATCAGAGGCGCCGTCGAGCAGGGAGTATTGGGTATGACAGTGAAGGTGGCAAAAATCGGGCATGTCGAAAATCGTTTTCGGTTAATTTAGTGGACGGTATTTTCGCTTTCCCTTCGTTCAGGAGAGAGAGGCTAAGGGGGGGCTAGGTGGTTACTAGATGGATGCCGACATCCACTTAGCATCTATCCAATCAATTTATCAGGCATCTCAGCTCCATCTACCTCAGGTAAATACAAAAACACTAAAAGTAAAAACATCTTTCCTGCTAGTAAGGGTTCGAAGTTAGGTAAAGAATCGTAAAACGGAGGTGCCCGGGCGGCAGAACTTTTCCACAGGGTGTGGATAATGGAGTATGGAGTATTGGCAGCCGGCCGTTTCTAGCGGAGCAAAGGCAAGGGTTCTACTGAGAGCCCCTCAACGGCCGGATCGCCAACAGGGCGCTACCCAGCACGAGCAGAGCGCCGACGAAAAAGGGCGCCCCCGGGAAATAGAGCGGTGCGGCGTCGGAGGTAAAATAACCGAAGAGGTAGGTCATGACGGGTGGCCCGACAATAGCGGAGAGACTGACCAGGCCGGTGATGGCGCCCTGCAGCTCTCCCTGTGAATTCTTAGGCACCTGGTTCGACATGATGCCCTGCAGGGCGGGCCCGGCCAGTCCGCCGAGGGAAAAGGGAACCACCCAGGCAAACATCATCCATCCGGCATCGGCGAAGGCGAAGCCCAGGAAGCCGATGATATACAAGGTAAAGCCGACGAAGATGGCCCGGCGGGGGCCGATGCGCGGGATGAGCACCCGGGTCAGCCCACCCTGCACGATAGCCACCATGAGGCCTACAAAGCCCAGCGAATAGCCCACCTCCCGCTCCGACCAGTCGAATTTCTCCATGGTGTAAAAAGTCCAGGTGCTCTGGGTGGCGTGGCTCGACAAGTAAAGCAGCACCAGGGCGCCTGCCAGGCCTACCAGGACCGGGTACTTACGCATTTCCTGCAGCGTGCCCAGCGGATTGGCGCGGCTCCAGGCGAAGGCGCGCCGCTCTTCGGGCGGCAGTGATTCGGGGAGGATAAAAAAGCCGTAGAGGACGTTGAGCAGCGTCAGTCCCGCCGCCGCGAAAAAGGGTATCCGGGCCCCGTATTCCCCCAGCAGGCCGCCGATGACCGGCCCGATGATAAAGCCTAACCCGAAGGCCGCGCCAATCAGCCCGAAATTCTGGGCCCGCTTGTCCGAAGGGCTCACATCAGCGATGTAGGCGCTGGCCGTCACCGTGCTTGCGCCGGTGATGCCCGCCAGGAAACGCCCCAGAAAGAGCCAGCCGATAGTCGGCGCGAGCCCCATCAGGATGTAGTCCAGTCCAAAGCCGGTAAGTGAAAAAAGCAATACCGGGCGCCGTCCGAAGCGGTCACTGAGCGCACCGATGACGGGGGCGCACAAAAATTGCATCAGCGAATACACGAAGAGCAGCCAGCCGCCGTAGATGGAAGCACGGCTCAACCCCTCGCCTGTCAACTCCATGATGAGCGCCGGGATCACCGGAATGATGATCCCCAGCCCGATCACGTCGAGTAAAACGGTCAAGAAGATGAAGGTCAGCGCGTTTTTGCTGGTTTTTGCGGAGGCCATAAGCCGGTTTAATAGGCACGCTGAGATAAACGGCTGTCCTGCCGAAAATGTTTTGAGGGGCAGTATTAGAAGGCGGAAGGTTTACTCCGTGGAGTAGTCGCTTTACAAATTCCAGTGGATTTCCCCGTCCTGATCTCATTTAAATTAAAAAAAGGCTGATATTTATTGTCAGAAATCCGTTCCTTCAAAAACGGGCTGTGTCCAGGCATAATGCTCCAGAATGAGGCTGCCTTTACGGCGCCGTCGGGTAATTTTGGCGCGCACGTAAGCATCGCCTGCCTGAGGCGTGTAGGTAGCTTCCAGCCCTTCCACTTCGTGCAGCAAGCGTCCCTGATCGCCAAAAAACTGTATGAAGTAACCCGTTTTGGTTTCATCGGCCCGGCGACCGATCAGGAAGGGCGAGTCCAGTTCGCGATTGGTAGCGGCCGTGTCGATGGTCAGCAGGTAGCGATCACCTGATTGTTTGACCTCCCCGAGGATCACCCCGCTGCTGGCGTAGAAATCGCCACGGGCCATCGCATCGGTGATGGCGGCAGGCGTAAGCGTATCGCTGCGCACCATGACCCAGCCGCGTCCGGGATTGCTCTGATCGGCCGAGAAAACCTGGAAGATGTGGGCATCGTCGGAAGAAACGCCATATATATGCATGCCGCTGCTCAGCAGGGAATCCCACTTGGCTTCGGTGGAGACGTGGTGGTAGGTCGTGTGCTCGCCCCAGTTGTACACCAGGGGATGACCGTTGTACAATTCAAAGAGGTGCAAGCGCTGCACGGGTAGTATATCAGTGGCGTGGGCGCCGCTGACAAAATTAGGGTGGTTGAGGATAGGTATGCCTGCCTGTGCCCGGGTGGAATCGACATGGGCCTGAATGACCGTCGTCTTATCGGGTCCTTGCGGACCAGGGGCAACGTAAGCTCCGATATTCATCGCGGTAGTATGAATGTCCTGCGCCCCGGTCACCTCCTCTCCGGGGATGAGTATGAAATCCGCCCTCGGGTTATCGGGCAGCGTTACCGTATCCGGGTTGATAAAGTGATTGTGTTCACTGAGAATGAGAAAATGATAACCGCGATCATGGTACCAATGAACCACTTCGGCGGGCCCGGTATCGGCGTGTCCGCATATGACTGTATGGGCGTGGGTATTGCCTTTGTACCACTTCTCAGCAGATCCGGAATTTGTTATTGCCTTATCTTCCGGGCCGTGACAAAAACTCAGCAGTAAAGGCAGGAACAGGCAGACAGCATGAATCGAACGTTTCATTGGCGTTAAGCGATGTCAGGTTGAGAATATAGATTTCTGCACGAAGTTAGGAATTCTAAACTGACGTCGAAACGAGATTGCATGAATTTGCGTCGGATATGAATATTTGAGTGAACCCGCTATGCTCCCGGATCGCTTTCAAGACGGGCAAAGACATGCACATCGATATAGTGGCCATTTTTCACCTCGCATTCCCGCATGCAGCCTTCATGCACAAAACCAAAGCGTTGGAGCATTCGCACAGAGGCTTGATTTCCTCCTTCCACGTAGGCTTCGATTCGGTGTAGTCCCAGTGAGGTGAAAGCGATTTTCAGCACCTCTTCCATGGCCTCTGAAGCATAACCCTTACCCCAGTATTCCGGTAAGATCCAGTAACCGATTTCGGCCTTTTCAGGCGCCGGTTTAAAGTTGTTAAAGCCTATACCACCAATCATTTTTTCTTCTTCTCTGCGGCAAACAGCCCACCACAAGCCGCTTCGCTCCTGCCAAAGCTGCTCGTACCAATCCATTTGTTCCCGGGTGGCTTCCAGCGTTGGGAACGCAACGGCATAGTAAACGCTCACCCGGGGATCGGAAAGGCCCCGGTGCACTTCGTGGATGTCCCCGGGCCGGATCTGCCGCAGGACGAGCCGTGCGGTACTGCTTTCAGGAAAATGCCGTAGTTGTCGCATGACAAAGAGGTTAAAGAAAGAGGAGATAAGCACAATCCCATTTTCACAACACCTGTCTTCCTCTCACAGGGATAGTTCCATTTCGTACTGATATGTGAAAACGGAGAATCCCAGCGCGCCCAGAAAGGCCATGGTGGCCTCATCAGAGGTATCGACATTCAATACGCTGAGTTCAGGACTATTTAACTGCCCCATATGATGGAACAGCAGGGTGCCGTATCCCTTACGACGATCGTTGGGGGCTACGCCGAACTGCTTGACCCGGCCGTTTTGCAAATCTATGATGCCATAGGCCGCCATCTGCCCTTTTTGGAATAAACCAATACCGGTGGTCAGGTTGGCCGAACGCCGCATAGTAGGCAGATTGTGCTGCCAGGTAGGTTCGAAATTCCAGCAGTGCTGAAACCCATCGTAGTTTTTTTCCCGCAGGGGATGAACCTCGACCTCTTCAAACCGCTGAGGATCCATGATAGGAGCATTACCGCGAAAACAGGCCAGCTCCCGCAGTCGCTGGAAACCGGCTTTTTCATAGGCGCGAATAGCCGGCTGATTATTGGTAATTACTTCCAGTAAACAGGCCGTAAACTGTTCTTCTTTAAGCCGGGGTAAAAGGAAAGCATACATCTTACTCGTTAGTCCCCTGCCCCGGTATTCCGGAATGATTCCGGCGCCCCCATTATACAGCAGTTCCTTTCCCTGTATTTCGTCGCGACCGTGAAGAACAAAACCGATGAGCTTTTCCTGATCAAAAGCCCCTACGGAGTAGGACAAATCTATATTCTCAGCTATCATTTTGCGCCGGAGCGTTTCGTCGCTGAGTTGAACGGGCAAGGTATAATCCGCGAAAGCGCGGTTGAAGGTGGATACAATGTCGGCCAGGCTGACATTTTCTAAAGTCTTAAAATTCATGAAAGGTGTAAATGTGAAATAAGCGAAAAACGGATAGAAAAAAGTCATCCGGACAGACAGCTTACCCGGCTTCTGTGTTTTCGGTTTCTCAGTTTTTTCGCTTATTCAGGCTGCTTGACGTTTCAAAAAGTAACTTACCATATCGCGGATAGTTTCGATGGATTCTGCTTCTTCGGGAGTAAGATAGACGTCGAAACAGCTTTCCAGCTTTGCGATAAGCAGCAGCGTATCAATACCATCGAGATAAAGATCATCCTGCAGGCTGGAATAAGGATGGATATGGGAGGGAGGGGTATTCAACATCCAGCTGATTACCTCGATGACCTGATCCTCCGTCGTCGGATTTGTTTTGGTAGCAATCACAGATTTAATATTTTACTGAAGCGGTTGGTTTACAGACCGCAAAATACCCGCCCTCGCTGTGGGAGGTTATTTCGAAAAAGAGAGCCGGTTCTACTCAGCTTCCTGGCGCCAATAGTCGCTATTGTTTCATGCGCACTACTTTAACCGGCACCCATATTAACTGATGGGTAGAACGTATAAGTCCCCCCATCGGTTGCCTGAGTTTTTCCATTTTATGGAAATTATCGACAAATGGAAGGTTCACCGATACATAGAGTGGTGGTATGCCAGTCAGAGTCGCCCCACCATACTGCTGTTTCCAACCGCAAAAGACCGGTAGAAAGCCAAGCTGGATTATTTATGGGTTCTTTGTCAAGAGACGTCAAAAGGGCTATCAGCTTTGCGTTCCCTTATGCTGCGTTTGGGGAGGTCCCTGAGCATAGCCGCCGGTTTGGTTTCGCAGTAGATGAATACTGCGGACCTTCCGCTCCCCTGTCCTGCCTGTTCTTTTGGGCGGAATACTTCTTTGTACTCCCGAACAGTTAGAGCGAGTAATTCGGTCCAAGCTCTCCGGCCTTTCTTTCGTAGAATTCATTGATCAGGCGAAGTACTTCCTTGGGTTCATCGGTGATGGGCATCAGGTCGAGGTCGTCCTCATTGATATTGTCCGCTTTTTCCAGCATAGTTTGCCGGATCCAGTCCTTCAGCCCCGACCAGTACTCTTTACCTACCAGAATAACCGGCACTTTGGAGATTTTATTGGTTTGAACCAGGGTAAGCACTTCAAAAAGCTCATCCATGGTACCGAACCCGCCGGGCAGCGCGACAAAAGCCTGAGCGTACTTAACGAACATCACTTTCCGGACGAAGAAATAGCGGAAGCGGAGCACCTTGTCGTTGTCGATATACTGATTATGCCCCTGCTCGAAGGGCAGGTCAATGTTAAGGCCGACGGATTTACCGCCATGGAGGTGTGCACCTTTATTGCCGGCTTCCATAATGCCCGGGCCGCCCCCCGTAATTACGCCATATCCTTCCTCGGTCAGTAGGCGGGCAATCTCTACGGCTTTCTTGTACGCAGGATGACCGGGTTTGGTTCGCGCCGATCCGAAAATAGAAACACAGGGACCGATCTGATTAAGGGTCTCGAACCCGTCGACGAATTCGGAAATCACCTTGAACATCGTCCAGGAGTTTTCTCCCTTCAGGTGTTTGCCCCACTCTTTCATGGGGTGTTTTTGCTGTTGCTCGGCAGTAGTTCCATTTTCTCCTACTTTGCCGTTGCCGTCTTTTTCTATCTTTTCTTTCATCAGAAATACAAAATTCAGTGATCGGAACCGTTAACGGCGCCTTCCGATAGTTAATATTACATGCAAACCGCTAAGTGCGGTTTCCGGGTGCTTAAGCGGACATCACTCCGGCGCCGGCGTTCCGCTGGTAATGGGTGTGAAGGATAGAAAAGCCCGTCATCACTGACAGGCTTTCATTTCATTGGCGAGTGCTCTAGCGACAGGCAATCAATTTTTTTTGAAATCAGCATACGCCTTATCAATGTACCGGTGTAAATCTTCTACAGCATTAAAACTGGCAAACACTTCTGCCAGTGATTGCTGCGGCATATTCGCTGCAGAAGACACATACCGCTGAACGTGCTGGGCATCAATTTTTTCTCCACCCAGAATAATAAGCCGTTCTACAACGTTACGCAACTCCCGGATATTGCCGGTCCAGTTTACTTCCTTAAGCGCGGCGATAGCGGCATCGGTAATGCCTTTCGGCTTAATGCCGTATTCACTACAAATCTGCTTGTTGAAATGTTCTATCAGGAGCGGAATATCCTCCGTTCTGTCATTCAGTGAAGGAACGTTAATGAGAATAACGGCCAGCCGGTGGTAGAGATCTTCGCGAAAACGCCCCGCTGCAATTTCGCGGCGCAGGTCTTTATTGGTAGCCGCCACTACCCGCACGTCGACGCGAATTTCCTTATCGCCGCCTACTCTGGTGATCCGGCTTTCCTGGAGGGCACGCAGCACTTTGGCCTGTGCTTTCAGGCTCATATCGCCGATCTCGTCCAGGAAAAGCGTGCCGCCGTTGGCCTGTTCAAATTTACCGATACGCTGTTTCATCGCTGAGGTAAAGGCCCCCTTTTCATGTCCAAACAGTTCGCTTTCAATCAGTTCGGCAGGAATAGCGGCGCAGTTGACTTCGATGACGGGTTTATCGGAGCGTGGGCTTTTCTGGTGCAACCAACGGGCGACCAGCTCTTTGCCCGTTCCGTTAGGGCCGGTGATAAGCACCCGGGCGTCGGTCGTCGCTACCCGGTCGATAGTTTCCTTGATGCGATCAATGGCCTGGGACTCTCCGATGATCTCCTGCACCTTGGCTTTGGCCACCTTATTTTTCAATATTTTGGTTTCGGTGACCAGGTTGCTCTTATCCATAGCATTGCGCAGGGTGATCAACAGGCGGTTGAGATCCGGCGGTTTGGCGATAAAGTCGTAGGCCCCCTTTTTCACAGCTTCTACCGCCGTATCGATATTGGCATGGCCGGAAATCATCACTACGGGCACATCCGGCTGCAGTTCCTGGATGCGTTCCAGCGTTTCCATACCGTCCATTTTCGGCATTTTGATATCCAGGAGCACCACGTCAAAACTGTCTTTTTTCAGCTTCACCAGCGCTTCCATGCCGTTTGCAGCTTCGGTGACTTTGAATTTTTCAAATTCCAGAATCTCGCGCAGCGTCCGCCGGATACTGCCTTCGTCGTCTACAATTAAAATTTTAGGCATAATTCTTTTTCAGGTTTGGGTTAGAACTTATCCAGTTGTATCTCTAGGGTTCTGTTTAAGTACCTGGGAGGAAGGCATACTTACACAGGTGCTTTTACGGAGAAAACATTAGAATGTTTCCCAAAATACGGGTGAATTTGAAAAACGGAACACCGTTCATTAATAAATTTTGTACCTTACAAATCAAATAAGCAAAAGCCACCGTTGAAACACCTGTCGCCCATATTGTTGTGCTTCATCCTTCTCCTGCATTGGGCAGGCGAGTGTTGGCGTTGTTTTCAGGTAACTTATGAATTGCGGACAAGATATGAAATGAACGCTTTGGAAACCGCCATCACCCGGAAACTGGAAGGCCGCCTGCAGCATGACTTTCTCGTCAAAATCGTCCGACGGCCAGACCAGGAACTTCGAGGCAATCACTATCCAGGCTTTCTCTTCCCGGAAAAAATGCAGGCAGACACCATTCATTTTCTTCTCCTTGAAAAAACACTGGACAGTAGCCCCAAAAGCACATATAGTTCTCCGGAGAATCAACTGCCGGTTCCCGGAAACCCTGGCATCGTATCTCTGACCGACTTGCTCGTGAAATACATGATGCCTCGGACGGGAATATCCGGAAGGGAGATATCCTTATGGAAAGCATCACCTTTCTGGGTTCTCTCTTCCTACTCATCTGTTCACCCTCCCGTTCCGACGCCCCCTCCCAAGGTATTTGCCTAAACCGGATCACTGTGTATAGTCAATAATTTTTCATCGCTTGTTTTTTCCGGTTCCCGGGAAAGATTCTCCGCCTCATTTTCCTATGCCGGCCCGGTTCAATGCGATGTCCTTTCCCGGAAGGGAGAGGCGATACCATCGTATAAGACCTGTGGGAACACATCTGATCAGCAGAAGTGGAGTGCCGGCAGCTCGGGGTAATTCCTGCCCGAACCGAAATGAAACAGCTTTCGCAAAAGCTTAAATCATGCAAAAGTCATATCATTTGCCATACCTTATCCTTTGCTCTTTATTTATCCTTTTCAATGCCTGGAGCCCGGTCATTATGGCTCAAGGCTGCGTCGCAATCAAACATTACGGCGCTTGTAACGCCAACAGCTTTACCAATGCCGAACTGATGGGCGAGGGCTGGTCACTCGGTGTATCCTATCTGTACTTCAAATCGGACCGTCACTTTCGCGGCGACCACGAGGAGCCCGACCGCCAGTTGAACAACACCGAGGTCATCAATCACGCCCATACGAGCAACCTGGACGTGTTTTATAATGCGAACGCCCGGTTGGGTTTTGGGCTGAGTTTACCGATGGTATTTTACACCCGCTCTTCGCTGTACGAGCACGGCCTTGTCGACGGGGAGTACATCAAGCGCGAACGGCAGCAAACCGGCGCCCAGGGGCTGGGCGACATCCGGCTTCGGGTCAATTACTGGTTGAGCAATCCGGCGCTGGCAACCAGCAACCTCAACCTCGGTTTCGGCATCAAACTACCGACGGGAGATTACCGGGCAGCGGATGTTTTTTTCAACGTCGGAGCGGACGGCGGCTGGGAAGTCCGGCCCGTCGACCAGTCGATCCAACCGGGCGACGGTGGCATCGGCTTTACCCTCGAGATGCAAGGATACAGCCAGCTCGCCGCCAACACCTGGCTGTTCGCCGATGGTTTTTACCTGATTAACCCGCGCAATACCAACGGCACGCGCACCTTTCGGGAAACCCTGGTGCCCGTTCTGCTGGACAACGAGGCCATCATGTCGGTGCCCGATCAATACTACGCCCGCCTCGGCGTTTCTCAAAACGGGCTATTCGGAACCAGACTCAACGCCCTCCTGGCCGGACGCATTGAAGGCATCCCCGTCCGGGATGCGCTCGGCAAAAGCCTGGGGTTCCGCCGTCCCGGCTACGTCCTCTCCGTAGAGCCCGGACTCAACCTGATGGCCGGCCGCCACAACATCAGTTTCTCAGTACCCATTGCCCTCAGGCGCAACCGCCTGCAAAGCCTGACTGATAAGGAAACCGAGGAGTTGACCGGCAATCCCCGCCACGGAGATGCCGCCTTTGCCGATTACTCCATCAACTTTACCTACCAGATCCGGATAGGAAAGACGGGAAATAATAAGATGGATATTTTTAATGAAGACCATTGAAATCCTTGATAGAAGGCACCGTTCAAGGTCGATTTTAAGAAAATGACTTGATGATGGGGGGACTAGTACACTGTGTACTAAATTTTTCAACATTTTGAAGGGCTCTTTTTCCCTCACTCTTCGTTCCGTGCTCGCCTTCGTAGCTTAGGCTACGAGGCTCCGCAGCGCCTCGATTGAGGAAAAATTTCCCTCTTCAAAATGCTAACTAACTTAATACACAGTGTACTAGTACACTGTGTACTAAATTTTTCAACATTTTGAAGGGCTCTTTTTCCCTCACTCTTCGTTCCGTGCTCGCCTTCGTAGCTTAGGCTACGAGGCTCCGCAGCGCCTCGATTGAGGAAAAATTCCCCTCTTCAAAATGCTAACTAACTTAATACACAATGTACTAGTGCCTCGGACACTAGGTGACAAGGGGGATTTCTCCCCGTCTCCCGGTCTTCCCATCTCAATCTCTCTCCTCCTCGTACGGCTGTCCTGTCATCTTCTCCAGAGGCAGGAATTCTTTCAATTCCAGGATACTGATCATTTCGTGCAGGATGCGGGGTGGCTTCCACAGCAGCACTTTTTTCCCTTCCCGCAACAGCTTCCACAGCAGGATGATGCCCTCACTGTCGACGATACGGGCCTCGGAGAGGTCGAGATGAATTTCATCTGCTTCCACCCCGAGACGCTCGATATGGCCGGCGGTGATCAGGTTAAGATTTTGTTCTACCTTAAGAAACAACTTGCTTCCTTCCTGCCGATGTTTCATAATATTCTTTTTGAATGATGGCTTTAAGTCTTTTTGCCATATCCGAGTAAGCGTGAATCAGATCGAAATCGAGCCGGGCAAAAGTAAACTGCAGGCGAAAGTAATCGGCTTCCTGATGGAAGAGCGGCATGAGACCGCAGAAAATAAATCCCCGTTGGCGCAGCAAGGGTACGTGCATGGGAGTCGCCGGATCACTAACGGGCAGATCGATATCGATCGTGCGAATTTGATTCTCCTCCAAATTATTAAAGATCTGGTCGATCTGATCTTCGAAGTCTTCGCCAAACTGGCGGACAATGATCAGGGCGAATTTATCCTCGTAGGCGATTTGCACTTCCAGCTCTGCGATTTCCGGCAGCGTTGGTGTTTTTTCCGGCATAGCGGTAACTTCCATACCCAACAGCTGGTAAATATCCAGTAAAATATTTTTGTACTGTTCCGGCAGGTATACTTCCCGCGGGGGAATATCGGTCAGCAGCACAAATTCAAATACGGAGCTCAGGTCCTGGGAGGAGGTGTGCTTTTCAAATCCCGACAGCACCATGACGGGACTAATCGACAGCACGATGGCCACCGTTTGGAATCCGAAGTGTGCATTGACGCGCTGGCTGATAATGTGCGCCGCGGTGGCCTCACCGAAGGCGGCCAGCAACCCCCGTTCGCGAGCCATTTCTATGAGCTGGCGGAGCATCATTTTCATCAGTCCTTTACGCCGGTGTTTGATAGCTACCACGGCTTCGCCGACTTCACATATATTTGAATCGGTGGTGCGTAAAACGGCAAAGTATCCGACCGGTTCGCCCTGCCGCGTCCGGGTGATGACTCCAATTTTCTCTTTCTGTTCAATAGACAGTTCAAGCTGGCGGGGAAAATAGAGTTTGTCTTTGTAGTACGTGTGACCGTAAGTACGGTAAATGAGTTTGGAAATATCTTCGGCATCCTCGATGGCCACCGGTTTGACGGTGTACTGCTGCGGCCCCTGCGAATGATCGGCGGTGCTGCTGAGTTCGCGGGCCGGCAGCAATTCGGTGATATGGGGGGTGTTCATGTGCTGCACCAGCCGGAACTCCTTGCCCTGTTTGCCTTTATTGAGATAGATGAACTCATCGCTCAGCCGCTGCACCAGCTCAAAGCCGGCGCCGGTAAAGTTACCTTCCTCCAGGGCCCGTCGCCGTTCGTAGCGATGCCGGTCGGGGTTAAAGGGTTCCCCGTATTCATGAACGATCACCTCTACCCGGTCGTCGTGTCGTTGAAAAGCGATTTCCATTTCTCCCTCCTGCTCTCCGAAAGCGAAGAGCACCACATCGGTCACCAGTTCGCTGACTGCCACCGCCAGGCGGGTGGCGTGGGCCCCGTCCAATCCGGAATTGATGCCCCAGTGGTACGTGAAGTTGGCCGCCGCTCCGATGATATTCGGCTTGTTCTTGAGTTTAAGTGTCGCGTCCATACATGTGTCGCTTTAGTCGTTTCCGTGATGAGGAAAGTTTTTTCTCTCTCAGGAAACAGGCTTTCTGCATGCCGGGCAATAAGGGATGGAAAGGGATAAGACAACTTTCTCTAATGTACGCAGAATTCCGGAATTTGGCAATGGAAAAGACCGATTCACGGTTCCAGAGTCTTAACCCGGATTAAGGTTAGTATTTCGACATAAATAATAAGAAAGCAGGAGGTTTTGGTTCGAAACGGTTCGAGATCGTTGAGCCCCAACTAAACGACCTTTTCGAACAAAATCGAATCACCTAAAACTACCGAATGACAATTACACCTGGAGCTATTCAGTCAATACAACAATGAAACCATGAGGGCATGCAGCCATGAATCACCCTTGCAGTTCGGCCAGGGCCAGCCAGGCCATGAGGCCGGCGCCGACTTTCAGGGCTTGTTCATCCACATCAAAAGTGGAAGTATGAACGGGGGCGTCGATGCCGCGTTCGTAGTCGGCGGTCCCCAGGCGGTAGAAACAGCCGTGTGTATGGTGGGTGTAAAAGGAGAAATCCTCAGCGGTGAGCCGCATCGGGATCTCCTGTACATGATCGGGTCCCAGGTATTCGATAGCGGCCTGGCGGCAGCGTTCGGTGAGCTCCTCGTTATTGATCAGGAAGGGGTAGCCTACGGTGATGTCTACCTGGCAGGAGCCGCCCAGTCCCTTGGCGAGGTTTTCGGCGATCTCGCGGATCTTATCGTGGGCTTTGTAGCGCCAGAATTCACTGAAGGTGCGGAAGGTACCCTGCAGATGCACTTCGTCAGGGATGACATTGTAAGCGCCGCCTTTCGACTGGATGCGGCCGAAGGTGAGGACGCTGGGCACGGTGGGATCCGCGTGGCGGCTGACCACCTGTTGCATCGCGGTGATGATCTGCGCTGCCATGGCTACGGGGTCAATGGTGCGGTTGGGGGTGGCGCCGTGCCCGCCTCGGCCGCGTACGTAAAGGTCGATCTCGTCGCAGGAGGCCATCATCATGCCGGGGCGAAAGCCTACGGTGCCTGCCGGCAGCAGCGGATAGACATGCTGAGCAATGATGCCCGCGGGCGCCGGATTTTCCAGCACCCCTTCCTTGATCATCAGGGAGGCGCCGCCGGGGGTGCGCTCCTCGCCGGGCTGAAAGATGCATTTCACGGTTCCTTCAAACTTGTCGCGCAGCTGGTTGAGGATATTACAAGCGCCCAGCAGGCTGGCGGTGTGTACGTCGTGGCCGCAGGCGTGCATCTTGCCGGCGATCTTGGAGCGGTAGGGCACGTCGTTTTCTTCCTGGATGGGCAGGGCATCCATATCCGCCCGCAGGGCGAAGGTTTTCTTTTCCGGATTGCGCCCCTTGATCAGGGCGACTATGCCGGTGCCGGCAATACCGTTCTGAAAATCGATACCAAATTCGCTTAGCTTCCGCTGCACAAAACGCGAGGTTTCGTATTCTTCAAATGACAATTCCGGATAGCTGTGCAGGTGCCGGCGCACGTGCAGTACCTCGTCGTATATTTCCTCGGCCAGTTGTTTGACTTCCTTGGCTAACATGTGTTTTGATTAAAAGGATTGAGGGATTGGAGGATTGGAGGATTGAATATCCGGCAAAGACCTGCCTATACCTCATTCTTATGTTATCTTGTCTTGGCTTGCAACTTGCAAACCTATAAAATAATTCGTTACCGGGAGATTCAACACGGCAGGAAAGTGGATGGTTTGAGAAACGTTTACGAAACCTTTGGAGGTGTATCGATTACCCATATCTTTGGTCGGTACTGAACTTCTGCGGTTCTACGGTTTTTCTGTTCCTCTGTTCTGCGGTTCTGACCTGTTTAAAGCAGTTTTTTACCTTCTTATTGACATTCAGAACCGCAGAACAGTAAAACCGATGAACAGACGAACCGTA
>Ga0209949_1000177_pt1 | contig 36173 bp, 28 predicted proteins | sample SalPonC_black_MG_FD_185711 | JGI IMG/M metagenome (GOLD analysis project Ga0209949, IMG submission 185711) | Salt pond soil microbial communities from South San Francisco under conditions of wetland restoration - Salt Pond MetaG... | ecosystem: Environmental > Aquatic > Marine > Intertidal zone... | reverse complement strand
GTCGCGCGCAACTCTGCACAACGAAGATGAGATCAAGCGCAAAGACATCCGACCAGGCGATACCGTGATCATTCAAAAAGCAGGGGAAATCATTCCACAGGTGTTGAGCGTGGTAACCGATAAGCGACTCAGCGACAGCCAACCTTTTAATTTTTCTGCTTTTCTGCAAGCACAGGGTATCCATGCTGCGCGCATTCCGGGCCAGGCTGCTTGGCGCCTGATCGGCAAAGGCGATCCCGAACAAACCAAACGTGGCATTGTGCACTTCGCCAGCCGCTCGTGTATGGACATCGACCATCTAGGCGAGGCGGTAGTCGAACAGTTAATTCAACACAAACTCATCACAGATATTGCCGATCTCTACACCCTCAAACAAGACGACTTGATCGAGCTGGAGAAGTTCGGACAACGTTCTGCTGACAATTTGATCCGTGCTTTAAATGATAGTAAGTCGCAGGAGCTGTGGCGCCTCATTCACGGACTCGGCATTCCCCACGTGGGTGCTCAATCAGCGAAAGACCTCGCACGCCACTTTCACAGTATTCGCCAATTAATGGAGGCAGACAAGGTCTCCCTGGTCGAGATTGACGGTGTTGGCGAAATTGTGGCCGACAGCATCCTGTCCTTTTTTGCGGATAAAAAAAATCAAGACCTGATCAGAAGGCTGGGCGACTATGGGCTCAAGCTCGAAGAACAATCCGACAGTTCGGCAGCCGACGAAACCCCTTTAACCGGCAAGACCCTTGTCCTCACGGGGACGTTGCCTGCCCTGTCACGAGATGAAGCAACGGCATTGATTGAAAAAGCTGGAGGCAAAACGAGCAGCAGTGTCAGCAAAAAGACGGATTTTTTACTCGCAGGTGAGAATGCCGGAAGTAAACTGAGCAAAGCGCAAAAATTAGGGATTAAGATTTTAGACGAAGCAACCCTCAGAGCTCTGATTCAACCATCTCCACCCTCTTCACGCCATAATCACCAAGACGACTAGATGGACTCGATGAATTTCAATCGCTGGAAAGATCTGGTTGCCCACAACCCGCAAAAGGCCACAGACATTTTTTTTCAGCATCTAAGCACCCTCGATGCCGTCGTCCGGCAAGCTGCGCTTACGCAGACAGTAGAGCGCGCAACTGTATACGCACAATTCCGCAGAGCAGCAGAGGCCATTGACCACCCACTTGCCGGGATTCCCTATCTGCTCAAAGATGTGTTCGACGTAGCGGGCAAGCCCACCTTGGCTGGTTCGACCTTTCTCGGCACGGTGCGTCCGCCACCAAAAGAAAGTAGTTTCCTCCAAAAATTGTTGGAAGAACACAGAGCGGTCTATTGTGGCAAGACACAACTGAATGAATTTGCGTATGGTTTGAGCGGAGAGAACCCGCATTATGGAGATTGTCCGCACCCCCATGTTCGGCATTGCTTGAGCGGCGGTTCCAGTAGCGGTTCTGCTTGGGCCGTCAGTGCGGGTCTTGTGCCGCTGGCATTTGGCACTGACACAGGCGGATCAATACGCGTGCCAGCTGCGTTTTGTGGGATATTTGGGATGCGGATTCCATGCCATGAACTGAGCACACAGGGTGTTTTTCCACTCTCGCCATCATTTGACACCGTCGGTTGGTTCACACGCAACTTGACCGATATACAAGCTGCGAATTCTGCCTTGATCAATTGCTTGCCGCTACAAGATACTCCTTTTCGTGTGCTGTATCTCCAAGGTTACGCCGAACCTACAGCGCGCGGGTTGGCCCGAGGCTACGACCACCTGGCCAAACATTTAGGCGCTGAAGTGGATCCCGAATCCAATGCCTGGTTAGTCCATTCGCTCACGGGCACACAGGCAGCTTATTCGATTTTACAAAGCCGGGAAGCTTTTGAGGTGCACAGGACATGGCTGGACAATAAAAAATCTGCGTATGACCCGGTCGTTTGGGAGCGCATCCAGAAAGGGCGTAATTGGTCGTGCTTCGAACTAGAAAAAGCACAGGCTAAACGCGTAGAATTAAGAAAAATATTTGCTGATATTTTTACTCAATATGACGCAATTCTCATTCCTTCTACCCAAACACCCTCCGTTCCGAAAAGCAAACTAACCGCTGAGTTTAGACAAAACCTACTCAAATTAACCGCTCCAGCAAGCATGGCTAAATTGCCTGTATTAACCCTTCCCATTCATTTGGCCAATCGACTCAGTGGTGGCATGCAAGTGCTGTTTCCGAACTTGGATCGCACCAATACAGTGGAAATACTCGAGCGCAGCTTGGATTACTACCGACATTAAATTTAAAGCGAAACACCAGCTTCCCTAATTGAAAAAAAATCAGGGAGACCGCTAACAGACACTCATAAACGCTGTCGCTCTAATTTAAATTCAAGATGTACGCTGGGCACTAAACCCTGGTTCGTTCTTTTCTATCGAAGCCATCGACTCTTGGCTGAAGCGGTGCTTCCTCCTCGTCAATATCGTCGTGGTTGTAGTAATCTTGGTACGATTTATCGTAATAATTGGAATAATAGTAACTCGCAACCGCTACGGTAATTTGATTTAACACAGCGCCAAAAATGGGCGTATTTGATTCCATCAACCGCCTTAAGTTGGCTTTAGCAGTTTTGCGCTTCACTGCGTTATACTTGATTACGTACACCAGTCCATCCGCATGCGGCAGAATGGTCAACACATCACTCACCGCCGCAATCGGTGGCGAGTCGATAAAAACACGGTCGTATCTTTCGGCCAATTCTGCCAACAATTGTTCGAAATGAGGGCAGTTCAGAATCTGCGTTGGATTTTTGCACCTTCCGCCTGCCGTCAACACGTCTAGGTTAGGGTAGAAGTCTTTGATAATGACCTCATCCAACGACGCACTGTTATTAAAATATTGATTGATACCTTTTTGACTCTCTTCAATCGAAAGCGACTTGGCTACATTCGGCATGCGTAAATCTGCATCCATAATCAGTGTTCGCTCTCCATGGATAGCGAAGGTCAGCGCCATATTGGTCGTCACAAAAGATTTCCCTTCACTTGGGGAGGTACTGGTGGTGATAATAACCTTGGCATTTTTACTGACCTCATTGATTTTCATCGCTGAATGAATCGCTCGAAAGGCCTCCGTAACCCTGCGGTCGCTATTGCTAGCTACAGCCCGGGCCTTTTCAGGAGAATTCAGGCGTTTAATGCGCGGCACCACGCCGACCAGCGGTAAGCCAAGTGTCGATTCAATATCGAAAGCACTTTTTATTTTGTCGTCCAAGACGGCCATTGCAAACACCAGCCCAAGGCCTAGACCGACACCGCCAAATAGTCCGATGGCCAAATTCATCGGTACATTTGGCTTATAGGGGTCGGCTGGTGGAGTTGCCTTGTCAATAATTCTGGCACTGACCCCCTGCATGGCCATCTTGGCCGTCTCGGAGTTGAGCCTGAGCACCATTTGCTGGTAAAGCCCAGAGGTTACGTCCAACTCGCGCTGCAAAGAATCGTATTCCACCGCCAGTTTATTCAGGTCTAACACCTCTTGCTCTTTCTCTTCCAGCCGGATGGCTGACAGTTGGTAATTCTCCTCTGCCTGCAGGTATTCGACTCTGATCTGTTCAACCGTCGATTGAATGGCTGCATCCAGTTCGTCTTCGATCTGCTCTAAACTTTTCTGCGCTTGAATCATCTTAGGATGCTTCGACCGGTAGCGTTTTTCTAATGACGCTATCTCAATCTTCTGCGATGATCGCTGCCGCAGCAGCTCATTTATCCGATTGTCCTCAGCGATAAACGGCAGGTCCCAAAGGGGTTTGGCTTGTTCTTGAAATTGTTGAATCAGTTTCCAGTTCGTTTCCGCAACATCGAGGATCCGCTTGTCAGCTGTCAGAATATTGTTCAGCGAATTTAGCTGCTCACTGAGAATGTTATCCCGCCTATCCAACGAAACACTTCTATGCTTTTCACGATAAGCGACCAATTGATCTTGAATTTTCTCTACTTTCTCGCGCTGTTCATCGACGCGAACTTTTAAGTCTTCCACTGCGCGCATTGAACTATCGATGTTCAGTCTGACATTGTAATTGACAAATTCGTCGGTAAATAAATTAGCCACATCCGCTGCGACGTTGGAGTCAGGGTGTTCGTATTGCACCGATACCATCAACGACAGGCGGATGGGAACGATGCTGCGATTTTGAATCAACACCTCTTCCATGGTCAAAGGTCCGCTCAATCGAAAAGTGTCTTCGTAAGGAGCCATAAATTTGGCGCGGTCTTCGTCTTTGATCCGCTCTGCGACTTTTCTGACAATTTCAAGACTCTCCAAAATCTTTACCTGCGTCATAAAATCCTCAGTATTGGAGATGCCGTCGTAATCAATATCTCCCGTACCCAGGATATCTGCATCATCTCTCAACACCTGCACAGATGAAGCCGCACGATAGATGTCGGTAGCATGGAACGTATAGAGGATGGTGCCGGTAAAAATAATAAAGAACGTTACCACAAAATACCAGATCCGCTCTCGCAGGATCAAAAGATAGTCTTTTATACCGCGCTGAGGTTGAAGCTCATTCCCTCCGCCATAACCACCAGTGCCTCCGTAGTTATATCCATATCCGTAGTAGTAACCGCCATAACCACCAGGTCCGCCGTAGCCGGAATTTCCATAGCCAGCCCCTCTGTAGCCACCTCCGCCTGTCCCAGCCTTGTGCTGCTCTTCATTCATAATATCTCAACCCAAATGCCCAAAATTAAAAAAGTCGTTCATCTACAAAAATGGAGTCGCCGTCCTGCAATTTTATGTCTTTTGCACGCCCCTTGGTTATCTCCGTGAAATTAATTCGCATCACCTGTGGTTTCCCATTTTCATCGGTTCTGGTGAGGCGAACCCTGCTCAAATCGGCGAGCCGATTATGTCCTCCAGCTCCACTGATCGCCTTGGTAAGGGTCAATTCTTCCTCAGGTGGGATAGGTACTTTTCCTGGCCGGTTAACCATGCCCAACACCTCCACTCGCCTTTCGGTGTAAACCAATACGAGCAGGCTGATATGCGGATTGACCAGATAATCACGGTTATAGAGGTCGGTAATTTTGCGTCGCGCATCATCGACGCTTAAACCGCCTACATGCGTCACGCCGATAAGCGGCAGTGTAACGGTACCATCTGCCGCTACGCGAATCTCCTGCTCAAGATCGGGTTCCTGAAAAACCTCCATCCGAATCAGGTCTTGCGGTTGGATCACATAGTTGCCGGAGATGCCACCGCCATCAGAACTCTGCGCAGCCGCGTTGAAGCCAACGATAAAAGAGGTAAAACACAGTACCACACCCATTAGTTTTTTCATAAGCGTCTCGAGCCAGGCGATGAACAAAAAAGGAAGGTTTCTAGGGATAGACCTTCCTTTTGTACAAATTGTTCAAGATTCCTTTTAATACCGCAGCCGAGCAGACAAATTGAACGAGTGGTTTTCATAGTCGTCAAGTGGATTGGATGAATCATTGTAGTCAAAAGAGTAACCGGCTCCCAAAGTAACATAAGTGCTGGGTGAATAGGCGACATTGAAGCTGCTGGTATATCTGTCATCTTCTCTGCTCGCAAGCGCCGTGGTTCCAGAATAGTCTGAATACGTATATCCAACATCGGCACCTAAAGCCAAAAGTTGATTGTAATTCCAAGTTCCGCCAAAAGAAAGTCGTGTATCTTCTATCGAGCGGCCATCACCACCACTGTCAAAATCGCGGTCAATCCCAGCTCTTAAGGACGTTTTCGGCGAAAACTTATAGCCGAAATCTGAATTCACCGTAAAACTCGTGTTGTTTGTGCCAATATCAGAATCCCGATTTTGAACACCAAGGTTAACGCGGCCGTTCCATTTCACAGAATTGTAGCGCAACGCCAAACTGCCAAAATTATCCGTGTAGGTATTACCGCGACTCACTATATTTGGTTCGACGTCCGTCATTTTATAGCGATACCCTAGACCCACACTGAGTTTTTCCGAATATCGATAAAGCACATTGACAGGAAAGCTGAAACTGTCCTGGTCGCTGAAGCCACCCGGGTTGTTGGTATACTCTTCCAATCGGTAAGCAGCACCTGCCTCCATATATGTTTTAGGTGAGAAATCATATTCGCCCTCCACACCGGCATTGTACAGGTCGCGATCGATGATCAACCCGGAAACGTTCACATTTCTCGCGGCGGTATTGCTCGATACTTGCTGAAAGGAAGCATTTGCTTTGAGATCCAATTTGTCGTTCCGGTAAATTCCAGAACTGATGACGTTAAAGTTTTCTGTGTCCTGGCCATCAAAGGTACTGTAACGAATGATGTCTTCGCGAAACACTATGTTGAAACTGGCGTTGGAATTGCGACCGGCCTCAATACTCACACCAGGTGAAAATACAAAGATGAAGTCATCCTGGTCATTTACGTCTGCAAACACATTGGTTTCGTAGGAACCTCGAAAAGAGCCATCGAAAAATACATTGACCGAATCGCCTATAGACACCATCGGGGCCGAATTCATTTGGGGTGAAAGCAAAGAGACGAGCGCAATAGTCGCCAGTAAACGAACAGGTTTGTTTTTCATCAATGTGACAATGGGTCAATTTTTTGATTTACTAATTCTACTCAATAATCGTTTGAGACATCCAAATCGACTTTAATAATTAATTTTATGCTGTTTGATTTATCAAACAAACCCCTGATGGGTCAAGCCATTGTGTTGCCGAAGAGACAAATGCCAAATGTTGCCATGCATATCGGCGAAATTGCTAATTTCTTGCGTCGAACGTGTAAAATTTCTGCAAAATAAACGCGCATTTGGCCAAAGACAATCGCTGAGGTCGAAAAAAAAAGTGCAAAATCGGTAACGATAGCTGCACGTTTTTCCGACTTTGTTGAATTAAAAACTGTAAAATGTTCTACGATTGGTTTTACTGTTCGACATAGCTACACGATACGTCTGATGGCTTGCATGGGTTTGCACCTGCGAACGGCGAGCCCTTTCATCACTTTCAGTCCAGATTGCTTATGCCTAAACATGCCAGAAGAGTCTCAACGAACAATTCCGTCTTACTCGGATTCGCTTACCGCCTCAGGGGGCCCAAAGGCAGGTGGCAACTAAAATTTCGCTGGGGGCGGATTTTTGCCACGCTCGGGTTAATGGCAGTTTGCGGCTACGCGGCACTGTCTTCAGCGTTTTACTTTTATTTCAAATACAAAAAGCACTACGAGGACGTCAGTTATTGGAGCATGTATACGCTCCCCTTTCGATTGGACGAGCACAAGCGTGAAATGGGGGAATATCAAATCGAAAAGGCCAAGAAAATACTCAAGAGCCCCGATTTGGATCAAAAGAAATTTTTCGCTGCTTATCAAAATCTTCGGGCCGGGGTACTCAAATCTCCCGCCAACCTAGAAGCCCGTATGATGCTTGCAGAAATGCTGATATTTCTGCTCAAGAATCAGGATATGGGCATGAGCGTCTTGCAACAGGGGGTCCAGTATGCGTATCAAGATTTTGCATTTCTGCAGTATTACATAAAAATCCTGTTGAATTTCAAAAAGGACGCAGAGGTCATCGACTTGGCTGAACGCATCCTTGCGACCGATCCTGGAACAGAGATTCAGAAACTGCTCGCTCTCGGTGCAGCAACCGCTCACCAGTTTCGGGGCAATTTCGATCAGGCCGAAGATTATGTTCAGACCTATCGACTCGACGATGAGTTGGAAGGGGCTCTACTGTCCGCTCAAATCAGTTGGGAACGCGGTCAAAAACAAACAGCCATTGCCAAATTAAAGGCAAGTGTAGGCAGGTATACCAACGACGAAGCTATTTACGCCCGCCTGAGTCGTTTCTATCGCAAAATGGGTGATTTTGAAAAAGCACGCGCAGAAACGGTTAAAAGGATCGTGAATGCACCACTGGAAATCGGCCCAAAAATCGATTTGCTCCACATTCTGCGGAACATAGGTGAAGCGGAGCGCGCGGAGCGCCAAGCAGAAGATGTTTTTTTACAGTACAAAAATGACAAATCCAGCCTCCTCAAACTCGCTAGCTACGGTGCTGAATTTGGCTTGGTGGACTTAAATCGCCGAATCTATCAACATGCATTGGCATCCGATTACGATATCGCTTCTTTCGCCCTCATGCTCATCGAAGCCAATATCGAACGTAAACAATATGACGAAGCCATCCGGTTTACCGAAGAACTGGTGAAAGAACGGCCAGATTGGCTGGAACGCCACTGGGCAATTTTCAACAGCCTGCGCGCAGTTGCTCACTTCGGTAACGGCAACAAAGACCTCAGCAATATTTATTTAGACCAATTCTTGAAGGAAACTCATGTTCGGGTTGAGTCATTGTTAGCGGTTTCAAATGCTTTCCTAGAGTTGGGCGGGCAAGAAGAAGCCCGGGCAGTCTTACTCCAAGCCTACAGCAACAACCCTGAAAATCAGGCCGCGCTGTCGCAGCTGATAAAACTCGAAATCCAACTGGGCAATTCTGCTGACCTGGGCGGCTACCTTAAACGATTGCTGAAAATGCGGCGCCCTTCGATCGATCTGTTAAACGAAGCCTATCGAAAACTGGGCAGCGACCGGTTTATCTTTACGCGCGATCGAAAGGGCCTCCTAATTGAACTCAATTCAATTTTGAATCCCATTCAAGAGACGCCGAACACATCAACTCCTTCTTGACGAAGACTCGTGGTCCTCGTCGTCTTCAGGCTTAGGCAATTTGCGCACCGTCACTGAAATAATCCGCCGTTCGTCCACCTCGTCGATTGTCAGGGATAGCCCGATATCCTCCAAGACGACTTGTTCACCATTTTCGGGAAAACGGCCTAATTCAGAGGTGATCAGACCGCCAAACGTGGACACATCGTCATTTTCTATCTCGATCTCTAAAATCTCCTCGAGGTCATGCAATGGGGTCAAGCCGTCCACTTTGTAATCCACCAAGGAAATGGCGCTGACCTTTTCCTCTTCAATAGCGTCAAACTCGTCATCAATTGCCCCGACCAGCTGCTCAAAAATATTTTCCAAGGTCAACACCCCAATGGTGCCACCGAACTCGTCCAACACCAGCGCCATATGCCCCTTTTTCAGCAGTAATAATTTTAATGCGTTTTCCAAAGGTTCTTCGCTCGAAAGGCTGACGATCTCTCGCTTGATATTCCGCAATCGCAGATGCTCCATTTTGCCCTTAAACCGAAAAATGTCTTTAATATGAATCACCCCCACGCAACGGTCTAAGTCCTCCTCGCACAGGGGATAGCGCGTATGTCCAAATGTCTTTGCAACCGCGATATTTTCTTCCAAACTGTCGCTCAAATCCAAGATTTGTACTTGATTGCGGGGCAGCATCACATCTGACACGACCAGCTCGTTCATTTTCAAGCCGTTGGTCACAATCTTTCGAGCCAGTGGTCCCATCCGCAGATCCTGCCCACCCAAAGCGCGCAGTTGTACTTCGACATCGAGCAAATCAAAATCCGCCGGTTCGTCGCCTGCCCCGCGCGGCGTCAAGGCTTTGGCAGACCGGTTTGCCAGCCGCACCCAGGGCCCGAGCAAAAAAACCAGTAGCCGCGCAACAGATGCACTGCAGCGCAAAGCCCTTTGCGGTTTGCGCAACGCCCAACTGCGCGGCAACAAATCGGCGAATATATACCAAATCGTAACCGCCAGAAAAACCGCACATGCATCCCATAACAACGCATTGCCCATGCCCTGCAATCCGGCACCGAACCAAATTTCAAGCAACAGGCGCTGGATCAGTATACCGACGACAAAACTCGACAAAATGAGGAAAAAACGAATAACCGGCGCCACGCGTCCTGCATTTTGCATCAGATAGTCAGCTGCCGCTTCGCCAATAGTATCGTCTTCATGGCTCTCCAAAGCACGATACCGCAGTTTGACCAGACTGATTTCACAAGCGACCAACAGCATGCTGAGCACATACAGTAAGCCGAGTCCCACCATGCAGCCCAGCCAATTAAACGTTATCGCATTCACGGCGTCGATCGCTCCTTTAGCAGGCATGCATGTTCGGGACCTGCCGCAAGTTGTCCAAGGACAGCGAGCAGCCGCTCATTTTGCGACTGGGTTCCTACCGAAATTCGAATATGGTTAGGCATTGAGTAAGGTTTTAGTGGACGGGTGATCACCCCGTGACGTTGGAGAAATTCAAAAACTTCCAGCGGTTTTTCAACTCTCAAAAGCACAAAATTCGCTTTGCTTGGATAGGTTTCGAGTCCGAGTTCCCGCAACCCTGTATCGAGCTGTGCCAAACCGGCCTGATTCACCCGGCGACTTGCCGCTACAAATGAGGTATCTTGCAAGGCGCCGACCGCTGCTGCTTGCGCCAGGGCATTCACATTGAAAGGCTGGCGGACTTGGTTCAACAGCTCAATCATCTCTACCGAACCATAGCCATACCCAATCCTGAATCCTGCGAGTCCATAAATTTTAGAAAATGTCCGCACGCACAGGATTTTTTTGTTGTCTCGCATGTATGCACGCATATCCGGAGCGGCTTCCAGGTATTCGACATACGCTTCGTCGAAACAAAAAATCACATGTTCGGGTAAGTGCGCAATGAAATGTGCCAACTCCTCGTCTGTGTTGGCAGTACCTGTCGGATTATTAGGACTCGGCAAAAACACAATTTTTGTGCGGGCTGTTATGGCCCGCAACACAGCATCCAGGTCATGCTTGAAATCCGGCATAGCGACCGCCACCGGCTTGGCCCCGCACAGCAATGTGGCCAGCTTGTAAACAATAAATGCTTGCGCCCCAAACACCACTTCATCGCCTGGCCGTAAAAAGGCCTGGGCCAATAAAACCATGATCTCATTGGAGCCATTGCCCACGATGATACGCTCAGCCTCCACACCCAGCTTGGTGGCGAGCGCGGCTCGCAACTGCACACAGCCCCCGTCGGGGTACAAGTGACTCTCTGCCAAATGCCGCCTGACGGCTTCCAGCGCCAATGGCGACGGCCCGAGAGGATTCTCGTTGGACGCCAGTTTCAAGACATCACCCAGCTCTAAACGAAATTCCCGGGCCACTTGTTCGATAGGCTTTCCAGGCTCGTAAATAGGCTGCGTCAAAACGGATGGACACACAAGTTCTCTTAAAGTCATGAGTGTAAAACACCAAGAACTTGCCAAACCCTGATAAAAAAGCAATAAAACACTCAACGAGTGCTCAGACTCAAAAACGCTATGAAAATCATCGTCACCGGAGCTTCAGGACTGGTTGGTCACGCAACTGTGCAAGTCGCCCTTAAACGAGGCCACGACGTGGTTGCTTTTTACCACAATCGCAAGCCGGATGTACCGCCATCCGTGCGGCTGCAACAAATGGACCTCACTACCATCGAAGGTATCGTACCCATCTTATTACACGAATTTCCCGATGCCATTATTAATGCAGCAGCTGTATCTAACCCCGCTGCGGTCGATGCACAACCCGACTTAGCCGAAAAGCTCAACGTCGCCCTGCCGCGGCGCCTGGCACAAGTGGCCCATCATCTCAGTGGACGCCTGATTCACATCTCGACCGATATGGTGTTTGATGGGAGCCAACAACAACCTTACAGTTCGACGGATACGCCCCACCCCCTCAACCTCTACGGACAGATGAAACTGCTCGCTGAACGCGAGGTATTACAACACGGCGGCAAGAGCGCCACGGTGCTGCGCATCGCAATCGTAACCGGCAACAGCCCCTCCACAACCCGTAGCCTCCACGAAAAGCTATTGGCATGTCTGGCCAATGGCGAAAAGCCGACGTTGTATACCAACGAAATTCGACAACCTAATTCCGCTGACAACGTTGCAGCGGTCTTGGTCGAACTCTGCGAACGGTCTCACCTAAGCGGCATTTTTCACTGGGCAGGAGCTGAGCCGATCAGTCGGTATGCAATGGGATTGCGCATTTTGAAGCGATTCGGTTTGCCTGAGGACTGGATCACACCGGCTGAAGATGACAACCCCAAACGGCCGCATCACCTCACTTTCAATCTGGAACCTTTGCTTTCCAAGTTAAAAACCCGCCCCACATTTTTTGCTGATCAGCTTGAAGACGCACGGATCCCGCCTGTGTGTCAGACCTGGTACGCGAACATGCTCAACCTGTCCGAAGCGACAATGCCACCACCACGGTTGATCAAAGGACGCGATTTTTGAACAGGGCCGGAAATGCAATGCGATCTTCATTTCGCTGTACTTGAAATTTGACTTCAGTCTCCAGCTGTCGATACTTTTGTTATCATTCGCAACAAGTTCACAACAATACACATTTAAAAGCGATCGTGCACGTCTTACCAATCCGATCCGACTCCCCAGAAACGAACATGGCGCTCGACTTACTGATGCTCGAGTCTTACTCAGAGCCGGAGGTCCCGAGATTTCGTCATTATGGCTGGAGTGTGCCCTCCTGGACATTTGGCTACAGCCAGAAATGGGGTATCAAGCATGACCTCATTTGTGAAATGGCCGCACACATTATCCGTCGTCCGACCGGAGGCGGTCTGGTGGACCACTTTCATGACTGGACGTATGCCTTGGTGATCCCCGCATCCAACTCATTATCTGCCGAAAAAGCGGTGATCTCCTATAAAATCGTTCACGAAGCATTGGCGCGTGCCCTGGAGGCCAATGGTTGCACTGTACTTTTGAAATCGAAAGATGAGACCTCCAAAGACGTCATCAACTCATCGATTCTCGATACTCCACCACCATCCGATATTTGCTTTGAACATCCTGAAGTGTACGACGTGGTACAGGAAAATGGTGCTAAAATAGCCGGTGCTGCCCAAAAGCGCAGTCGGGAGGGTCTGCTATTTCAGGGCTCGATTAATCGCCAGGCTGTCGGCGAAATGGACTGGGACGCATTTCTGCAAACATTTTGCAAAGAACTTGGAAGCGCTCTGGGAACGTCTCCCAAAGACGTCCACTTTCCCCCATTCGATTCGGATAAGATAAACGAGCTCAGCGAGAAATTTAATTCAGAAGATTGGAATCGACAACGCTAGCCTCGATATCACCAGCTTGGAGGCGGCATGGCCGGAACGCTCGGATACGATCGCACTACCCAAGTCACTCATCGCGCAGCACGTCCAGCGGTGGGCGCGTCGCAATACTGTAACTGTTGACCACCCCCATAAACGTTGTCAAAGCGGTCACTGATAACATCACGATGACAAACGATGCTATCGGGATGTTGGGCTCGACCTTAAAAAGAAAAATGCCGAGGCCCCACGCTGCAACCCCGGACAGCAGCATCCCCACTGCCGCAGACAGCAAGCCCAAAAACACATACTCGATGGTTACGATACCCAGAATTTGTCGTGCGGAAGCCCCCATTGTCCGCAGCAACACGCTTTCGCGCGCCCGCTGATAACGACTGGTGATCACCGCCCCGACCAACACGATCAATCCGGTAATGATCGCAAACGACCCCATAAACCGAATCACATACGCCACCCGGTCCAGCACCGTCTGCAACGAACCCAGGATCAGTCCCAGATCTACGGTGGTTATATTGGGATAAGTCGCCACCACCTTTTGCTGCAATTCAGCTGTTGCAGCAGCGCCTCCCGTTTGCGTAAACGCAATATAAAACGTCGGTGCCGCTTCTAAGACACCAGTGGGGAACACCGTAAAAAAGTTGGAACGCATCCGCTGCCAATCCACTTCACGAATGCTGGTGACCACCGTTTCCACCGGTATTCCCTGCACATCAAAGACCAGCTTATCACCTGTCCAAATCCCCAAATCTTCCGCCATGCCCCGCTCCATCGAAATCGGCACGGGCTGCGCGGTCAACCCTTCCCATTGGCCGACGAATGTGCCCTCGACCAATGACTCTGTCGACGCTTTTAAACGGTCGCGATAAGTGGACCGCCACTCACGATTCAAAATCCAGGATTCAATCTGCGCATCTGAATCTTTGCGGATAGATGCCACTGAGCGATCTTTGATTTGCACCAGGCGCATGGTCACCACCGGTGCCTCCTCAATAACCGCCAGGCCCTCTGCTTCGATCAACGCATACAGTTCCTCACGTTGATCCGACTGCACATCGAAAAATAATACATTCGGCTCGTCGGCACGGTCCAGGCGATCAGTTTGGTTCAGCAACATATATTCCACCAAATAAACCGTGAACACCAGAAACGTTCCCATGCCCAGCGCAATCATCACATACAGCGTGCGGTTGTTCGGCCGATAGAGATTTTTGATGCCCTGCCCGACGACAAAGGACCGCACACCCCGCGCACCCCACTTTAAACTGAACCGAAGTAACCCAGCCAACGCGTATAGAATGACGAACACCGCGATGCATCCCAGGCAAAAGAGCACGCCATGCCACCAGACGCTGACCTGCCAGATACTGAAGAGCAGAAACAGGGTGCCAATCGCCGCGATCACCAGTAGCGCCCAGCGGTCGCGCCAAATTGCGTAGCGACCTTCGACGCGGGCTCGCAAAGCCCGCAGCGGCGATACCGTTCGAACGGGCAACAACGGCAGCATCGAAAACAAAACGGCAATACTCAGCCCAAATAAGAATCCCACCCATATACTGCGCCAGGAAAAAAACACCGCCAAATCAAATGGCAAAAACGGCAGCAGCAGGCTTGGTAACAGCGACTGCAATCCAGCCCCCAAGCACGTGCCAATGCCCACACCGAGCACAGCCACCGCCATCACCTGCAACCAAAAAACCAGGAATGCCTTGTGCCGACTCACTCCAAGACAGCGCAACAAAGCCACTGCTTCAAATTTACTTTGCAAATACACGTGGACGGCACCTGCAATGCCAATCGAGCCCAACAACAGCGCCACCCATCCAACGAGTTGAATAAAACGGTATACGTTCTCTATCGCATTGCCAATGCGCTCTTTGCGCGTTTCTACTGTTTCGTAACGCAATCGTTCACTGGCCACAAGCTCAGCCATCTCCCCATCCAGCCGCTGCGTATCGAAACCTGCTGGGAACTCGAAATAGGCACGGTGACGGACCACACTCCCAAATTGCAACAGCCCCGTCGCCTCAAGAAACGTCTGCGCAATGTACACTCGCGGTGCGAACACACTGGAAAAAGCCGATTCACCGGGAATGCTCTTCACCCGCCCGGCGATCGTAAACGTCACTTTTCCCAGCTTTATCGGATCGCCAACTGCCAGCCCGTACTGCACAAACAAACTGTCATCCACCAGCGCCAGCGGTTGTGCCGCAGTATCTAAATCCACGCTCTCAGGCGCAACCACCCACTCACCGTAAAACGGGAAACCGCCCTGAATTGCCCGCACCAACACCAACCGCGTCGCGTCCTGCTCGGGCCAGGCAGCCATGGAGGTAAACCGGACCTCACGGCTCTGGCGCCCGCCCAAACCCGCAAAAAATTGCTCCGCCCGCTCCGAAAAGGGAGTTGCACTACGCATCACCAAGTCGGCCCCCAAAAGTGCCTTCGACTCGCGATCCAACCCCGTGCGCAAATTGTGCCCAAGTGACAAGACCACCACCAGGGCTGCCACTCCAAATACGATCGACAACATGCAAAACAACAATCGCCGCCGTTCTTTGCGCGCATCCCGCCACGCCATCCGCGCGCACCAGCGCATACCGTAGTCCGCACGCACCGAGTGCGCCGCTGCATTCTCCTGACGCTTCATGTCGACTCACTCAATTCGCCGCCACGAATCTGAACACTGCGATCCAAACGGGCTGCCATGTCCCGATCGTGCGTTACCAACACTAACGTCGTGCCCCATTCGCGATTCATTTCGAACAACAAATCGACAATCCGCGCACTGGTCACATCGTCCAAATTACCCGTCGGTTCATCGGCAAACAGGATCTTAGGGTGATTGATAAACGCACGCGCCAGAGCCACCCGTTGCTGTTCGCCCCCCGATAACTGCACCGGATAATGGTCTAAGCGTTCGGCAAGTCCAACGCGCTGTAACAGCTCTCTGGCAGCAGTGTGAGCATGGTGGTTTCCCCGCAATTCCAGGGGCACCATAACATTTTCGACTGCTGTCAACGTTGGCAATAATTGGTAATTTTGGAACACAAAGCCGACCTTTTCGTTGCGCACCCGGGCACGCTCGTCCTCTCCCAACTGTTGCAATGCAATGCCATCCAGCATCACCGAACCCGTGGAAGGTACATCCAGGCCTGCCAATAACCCCAGAAGGGTCGTCTTGCCACTCCCTGAAGGGCCGACAATGGCTAATTTTGACCCCGCTGCAATCGTCAAGTCCACACACTGTAACACTGTCAAATCTCCGTGCTCGGTCGGATACGACTTACTCAGCGCTGAGGTTTGCAGTATCACTGGATTCTCATTTTTTATATTCATTGCCTCCATCGAATAAATGCCTCATTCTCACCCTGTTAATTATGTCCATCACCCTCCAATATGCTCTCAATAAAATTCTGCCAACATTCATGTGTGCGCTGATATGGACCACCTCTTCAGTAATCGTGTCAGCCACAGAAAAGTCAACGTCACGGATTCTTTTCTTTGGAGATAGTCTCACCGCGGGCTATGGCCTCGCTCCAGAGCAAGCCTATCCTGCCCTGATCGAACAAAAAATTATTGATAATGAGTTACCCTACGACGTTATCCCAGCCGGTCTCAGTGGTGAGACTACTGCCGGGGGGGTCCGCCGACTCAACTGGATGCTGCAAAACACGCCTGTGGATATTTTTGTGCTGGCACTCGGTGCCAACGACGGTCTGCGCGGCATGGATCCGCAAGGCACTGAGCGCAACCTGCAAAAGATGATCGACCGGGTCAAAGAACAGTATCCTGATGCCAAGATTGTGATCGCCGGTCTGCAAATGTCGCCCAACCTGGGTGCGGACTACGTGCGCCAGTTCAATCAAATATTTCCGCGCATTGCCGCAAAAAATAATGCCACTCTGATCCCCTTTTTACTCGAAGACGTCGCGGGTATCCCGTCCCTCAACCTTGCTGATGGTATCCACCCAAATGCACAGGGGCATGCCATCATCGCCGATAACGTGTGGGCACACTTGCAGCCCTTGCTCGACCGATATCCCGCACCGGATGCACCGTGACCCCGTATGCCCATTGGCACGGAATTTTTGACCATGACTGAGGCAATCAAAACAATTCGCAGACGCCGTGGGGATTGGATCTTTGCGGCTATCACGTATGTGGCTGCCTTGCTTGTTTTTCTGCCGGTCATTCGGTGGATTTTTGTGCAAACAACGACGAAAGAGCAGTTGCTCCATGCCTTTGTCATTTTGTTCGGTTCCGGCGCACTGCTCGCTTACTACAATCAGGAAAAACTGCAACTGCGCCTGCAACACGACGCGTACAGTCATGGGTTACTGCTCCTCAGTTTTGGCTGCATCGCCATAAACCATTGGTTGGCACTGCCATTTTTAGGGCTCATGAGTTTTTGCTTGGCGCTGGCTGCCCTTGTCCGGTTTACCTTTGGGCCACGCCCCTCCCCGATTACACACGCCCTGTTGATCGCCTTTGCCCTGTTTCTGCTGCTGATGCTGACGATGCCTCAATTCGACTGGCCGCTGCGCCGCATCGCCGGCAGTTGGTCGGCATGGTTACTCGGACTGCTGGGAAAAGGTGCGGAGTTAATCCTGATTACCCGGCCTGAACCCCAACTCATCCTGAACGTCGATCAACGTCCATTCGTCGTTGCCCCTGAATGCAATGGCTTTGGCATTATCAGTGCGTCGATTTTACTGTGTTTACTGCTGAGCATTTATCGCAGGGTATCCTTGCTCGATACTGGCTTATTGCTGATCGGTTCCGTAACGCTGGCGTTTTTCGCCAACACGGTGCGCATTTTGCTGATTGTGTGCCTCGCTCCGCATGTCGAAAATTATATGCTCATGCATGAAGTCGTGGGCGCACTGATTTTTTATGGAGCATTGGCCCTCCTGGGGTGGCTGGTGATAGGCTTCGGCAAGCAGCCGCAGGGCAGTGGTAAAACGGTAAAACAGTCAGTGACCCCAAAGATAACGCTTCGCTAGCGGCGTGTGGACATAAAGAAGACATTAAACAAACAACTATGACTGACGCATCTCAAAACAGCCATCTTCGTTCCCTCATCCAAATCTCTGTGTCTCCGCGGCAACCATACTCCATTCTATAATTTATCAATAACTAATACCTGAAGTCATAAAATGCCCAATGTGGACTTTTCCGGTTTTCTTGGACTGAACACACCTCGCTGAGGGAGTAAAACCTCATTTTTCACGTCTCCACTTGTATGGTCATGATCGGTCCCATTGGTTGAAAAGCCGATGCATTCGTAATGATTATTGCCAACGTTGGAATCCATGACCGACCGTTCCATCCGAGCACTTGAATAGCAGTCAATCGACTTTTTTTGCGAAGTATTTGCAAAAATTACATTGAAGCCAGTTATTTCCACGATAACAAATTGCAGGATGCGTTTTCAGCACGAACAGCAAATCGCCATACAAGCAGTGATACAAGCTGCTGAACTTTGTCAACAGGTTAGAACTCAGCTGAGGCAGGCGGAAAGGATGACCAAAGACGATCGGTCGCCAGTTACCGTCGCCGACTTCGGCGCACAGGCGCTGGTGCTGAAGGCGTTGGGCAAGGCATTTCCCGATGATCGAGTGGTTGCAGAAGAAGATGCTGCCGATCTCGTTGAGCCATCTCAACAAGACCTCCGCGAGCGTGTGGTGCACCACGTGCAATCGATCGATCCGGATTTTTCAGAACAAGCCATTATCGCCGCGATCAATCGTGGCCAACACGGCGGTGGTAACGACGGCCGCTTCTGGGCGCTGGATCCAATCGATGGCACCAAAGGGTTTTTGCGCAACGACCAGTATGCCATTGCACTGGCACTGATCGAAAACGGCGAAGGGGTCCTCGGCGTCCTTGGCTGCCCGAGCTTGCCCCAAGAAGGCGTGGCGCAGAACAGCCACCCTTTGGGCTGTCTGCTCGTTGCTGCAAAAGGCCAGGGTGCGCAGTTGCTATCACTGCAAGGGAACCTGCTCGACACTCTCCAGGTTGCCAACATCAGCGATCCGCGCCGGGCGAGGGTATGCGAATCCGTCGAGAGCGGGCACTCTCGCCAGGACCAGTCGGCGCTGATTGCGCAACAACTGGGTATCACCCAGCCGTCGCTCCGTATGGACAGCCAATGCAAATACGCTGCCATTGCGCGCGCAGATGCATCCATTTATTTGCGCCTTCCAACCCGACCCGGTTATGCGGAAAAAATCTGGGACCACGCCGCTGGCGCGATCGTGGTTGCGGAAGCTGGTGGCAAAGTTACCGATATCCACGGCACACCACTGGATTTCTCCCTCGGCAGAACACTGCAGCGCAATCAAGGTGTCGTCGCCACAAATGGGCATTTACACGACGCAGTCATTAACGCCGTACAAGCAAGCCTATGATCGGCTGAAACGACCCCGACCGACGTGCATCGCACGGACGGGTGCGCGCCTATCTACGATTTTGCTGACTGAGCCGGAGACTCCGCGGTATACACTACCTTTAATCGCAGAAACAATTTATTTTCATTCAATTCGGCAGAAGGAATGGGCGCATCCGACGTCACGCATGCTAATTTTAGAGAGAGCACGCTGGAAGAGTTTATCGGCCCTCCCAACCAGCAACATTTAAATGCACATACAGATGACACTGCAGTACGCAGGCGGCAGTTTCGCAGAGAAAATGTTCGCGAACATGCGCAAACCGCAGTCCCTCGCTTCTACGAGCCACCTGCGGATATCAGCAATTGGTTGATCGATCATGAAGAAACCCGCATCTTTGAATCGGTGCCCGGCTATACAACCTCTCCCTGCTCAGCCTGAGGACGCCGAATTCGTTGCCTACCCATTTGAGTTTATCGATTAATCCAGATTATGCGTCAGTGTGTTAAGCTAGCCAACAGCCGTTCAATTTCTTCCAACTTGGCGGTGTTATCTGCAAGCTGTTGGCGAGCACCCGCAACCACCTGTTCCGGTGCCTGATTTACAAATTTCGTATTTTCCAGCTTGGCACGAATGCCCTGCAAAATACCTTCGAGTTTCTGCTTTTCTTTGCCCAAACGCGCCTTTTCAGCCTCGACATCGACTGAACTTGCCAAGTCCAAATAAAGAGTGCCGAACTCGGTCACCACTGCAGGCGCATCGGTAACAGCCGATTTGGTGGCAATCGATTGGGCTCCGACTAGCTTTTTTAATTTGTCCACATGAGATAAAACAATGGCTGCATCCTGCTCATCACTGACTAAATAATAGGCTACATCCTTTTTGTTGGCCAAATTGTACTGCGCCTTTAATGCACGCGCCTTGGACACAAAATCGCGCACGTTCACAATTTCCTGTAATGCTTGTCGGTTCAACGTCACACCTGCTGCCTGGAGTGTCGCATGCAACGATGCGCCGTCACCAACCGGACTGTTTTGCATAAAATCATCCGTCCCACCAAATCCCATGTCGTGCCAGAGTTGTTCAGTGATAAAGGGAGTGATGGGATGCAACATCAACAATACTTGACGCAGACAAAGGTCCTGAATCGCCAGGCAGTTCATCTTTAAGCCGGTGTCTTTTAATTTCGATTTGGAGATCTCGACGTACCAATCACAAAAGTCATTCCAGAAAAAACTGTAGAGGTGCTGCGACGCTGCATGGAATTCATACTGGTTGAGGCTGTCATCATAGCGATCCAGGGTGTCGATGAGTTGGCATAGAATGGCATGGTCGTCGGCATCAAATTGCTCGACGTCCAGACGCGCCACCAGTTGCTCAAGGTCGGTTACCTCCTGGGTGTCGGTATGGTTTTGCATTTGCCGAAAACGCGCGGCGTTCCATAACTTGTTACAGAAATTACGCCCGTGTTCGACCGCCGGGCACACCGTAGGCTTACCGTCTTGGGCTGCTGCATATTGGAACAGAATGTCCTGCCCTTTCGGTGCGATCATCAGCAATCCCAGGCGCAGCGCATCCGCACCGTATTCGTCGATCAAATCCAGTGGGTCGGGAGAATTGCCCAACGACTTCGACATTTTCCGGCGCTGGCCGTCGCGAATGAGCCCGTTGAAGTAGACGTGCTTAAACGGCACCTCTCCTTTAAATTCCAGGCCCGCCATGATCATGCGCGCAACCCAGAAAAAAATGATATCAAACCCGGTCGCCAATACATTTGTAGGATACCAAAAATCGAGTTCCTGCTGCTGCTGCGCATCGGGGTTGGGCCAACCAAAGGTTCCAAACGGCCACAGCCAAGAACTCGCCCACGTGTCCAACACATCCTCTTCCTGTTCCCAATTTTCTGGGTCCGCTGGCCCTTCAACAGAAACGTGCACATATTCGGGGTTGCGAAAATCTTCGTCAGTAAGTGCAGCGCGATCGAGCCCCTTTTTGTACCAAACAGGAATGCGATGGCCCCACCACAACTGGCGACTGATGCACCAGTCTTGAATATTGTTCAGCCAATGAAGGTAGGTTTTTGTCCAACGCTCCGGGTAAAATCGAATGGTGCCATCTTGAACCACCTGCTTGGCCTCCTCGACCTTGGGATACTTCAGCCACCATTGATCCGACAAGCGCGGCTCAATCGGCACATTCGCCCGCTCGGAGAAACCGACATTGTTTTCATAGTCCTCGACCGCAACCATCAACCCCATCTCTTCGAGCTTATCCGCTGCCACTTTGCGCGCCTGAAAACGATCCATACCACAGAACGCACTGCCCGCCTTTTCATTGAGGGTGCCATCCGGATTCAACACATCGATAACCGACAATTGATGGCGTTGGCCAATTTCCCAGTCTGCACGGTCGTGGGCAGGCGTGACCTTTAGTACACCCGTCCCGAATGCACGATCGACATGTTCGTCTAACACAAAGGGGATTGGTTCGCGCGGAAATGGCCGCCAAACATGCTTGCCGTGCAAGTGCTGGTAGCGCTCATCCTGCGGGTGAATGGCTACCGCGGTATCCCCCATAATCGTTTCAGGACGCGTGGTGGATATCTCAACATATTCGCCCGGCAACTCCACAATTGCATACCGCATCTTATACAGTTTGCCCTTTTGCGGCTGCATGATCACTTCCTCATCCGAGAGCGCCGTCAACGAAACCGGGCACCAGTTCACCATGCGCTGCCCCCGATAAATATGGCCTGCCTCGTAGAGCTTCACAAAAGCCGTCAATACCGCCTCGGAATAGTCCTCATCGAGCGTGTGCACCGCACGATCCCAGTCACAGGAAGCACCCAGTTTACGCAATTGCTGCAAAATAATGCCGCCGTGTGCATCTCGCCATTGGCATGCCTTCTCCACGAAATTTTTTCGCCCGAGATCGTGGCGGGTCTTGCCTTCGGTTTCGCGTAGCTCGCGTTCTACTCGTGTTTGGGTGGCAATCCCTGCATGATCGGTACCCGGCATCCACACCGCAGCTTTGCCCTGTTGGCGGGCACGACGAATCAGGATATCTTGAAGGGTGTTGTTCAAGATGTGCCCCATGTGCAGAACGCCGGTAACATTCGGCGGTGGGATGACGATGGCATACGGCTCTTTGCCATCTTCGGCCACTCCGCGAAAACAGCCGTTATCGAGCCAACGTTGATACCAGTGATGTTCGACCTCAGCGGGGTCGTAGACTTTGGCGATTTCTGACATAGAGCCAGAAATTCAATCCAGCCCCGCCAGAGAGTCGAGAATTTTCGGTGAATGGATGTTTGATTCTAAGCTTTTCTATGCCCCAAAGCTACTTACTCGGTTCAAGCTGACCTGCAATTTAGATTTTAGTGACCGAGATTGCAAGAATTGTGGAATGTCTTTTCTGGAGCCTTCTCAACCTTCGTATCGCACTGTTTGGTTCCCACTTCCGTCAAGCGTTACATCTGATTACTATCCACATGTGGGTTCCTCCATTGACGTTCGAAGGTCAATTCACTTGGAATACTACATCTGCACAGATCTCTGTGAGCTTTGCCTTTAATTGGTTAATTTTTCTTGTAAAATATTCACTGTCACTAATTTTATCTGCTCGAATTCTAGTTAAATAGTCTGTGGGCATCGCTCCGTTATCCCTGAAGGTGTAGTAGTCTTTTTGTGTTTTAAAAAAACCTGACCGAAATTTTCTTTGAACGAAATTAATAGTGGCATTTGGGTTGATATTTTCTGAAATAAATGATTTCAGCCCCTTACGATCATAGTTCATAGTACTGGCTATTTCGCGAAATGCCGCTGAACTTGCAGTTCCACGAAATCTAAAATTTGCCCACCCACTCGGGTCCACCACATTCGGATTCTTATGCTGCCCTAATGCAAAGCGATTCAATGCTGCAATCGAACGCCCTTGAATAAATTTGTCCGGTCCAGGAAACGCACCCATCTCATAATCAAACAAGCGACCGTTCCACTGCCCCGTATTGGCGGAGGCAATCAACACGTGGCCGGTGTAGCCACGGGTATTTTCAGCTGCTGGGGCGTTACTGATGTCAGCTGCTACACCACTGGCCGCCACCTGCAACCCCCAAGGGTCATAGCGCGCAGAATCCTGCGCAATGCCATCATTATCAACGGTTCGCACCGGGCTACCGAGGTGATCTTTAAGCAAACATGTATACTGCGGGCTGCTGGGGTTGCTCACATCCATCTGCACGTCGGGACTGTAGCCTTTGGCGCGAATATACACCACCGACTGGCTATCACTGGCATTGTTGGGCGTCCATAGCCGATAATCCATCCTTTTTAAATAAAATGTCTTACGCCCGTCTGCATACCTGCGCAACATCACCGACGACTGTCTTCGTCAGTCGATTGCTCGCCAAATCATAGCCATATTGACCGACATCATTGCCACCGACACCGGTATCAAGGCTGCTCGACGCATAAGGGCTGCCCCCATAAGCAATTGCCATGGATGCCAGCAGTGACAGGCACAGTCGAAAGGGAGAGAACAAAATAACAATTCTTTTCATTTTTAAATTTTAAGTTGGATAGTTATAAAAGCAGGTGGATTATTTTAAATTTGTTAAAATATAATATAATAAATTTGGCAATTTCTTTTTAATTTTGCGAACAACAATTCGTTCACGCGGCATCTCTCCGTGCACTACATGGAGCGTATAAGTGCAGCATTTTAAGCGGGGCAAGTGTTTTTTAATATTCGATAGATGTTTGAATCCGCCTTATATCCAATCCCATAACTGCTGTTACAATCAACACAACTACTCAGCACTCTGGAACAGCCAACCTGGGCCTTGAGCACTGCACTGCTAAACTCCGGGCTCAGTTATGTTCGGTGCTGAGCTATGGCGCAAATTCCACCGGATTGGAATCTGGAACAATACTACCCATTTTATTGTGGCAAGCACTGTAGCCATCACCAACGGTCAGGGCATTTTGATGTTAATGATCGTTTTCTAATGCGAATCTTTACCCATAAGTCATAGACGTGTGTGCATCGCATTCTCGGCACATCCAGCAGTGTTGAGTCGCTGACCGTATATCGCCGAAAAACTAAGGGCTAAGGTGGACGCTCTTCCTTTAGTTTACGGACCTGCCAAGCATGGGGCGCCCGTTTACGGGTCGCCGCCTTCTGCTTGCTGCGACATGTCGCAGCTAATGGAAACCTGCTTCGTGCCGCAGAACTCCCGACAAGCTGCGGTTTTTACCTACTTACCAATTCCGAACGCTTCAAACCCAAGCTTCTTCAGCGCTTTGAGATCCAGTATATTACGACCATCGAACAGGAACGCTGGCTTCAGCATGGAAGCGTAAATCTTATCATAATCGTAGGTTTTGAACGCATCCCATTCAGTTAAAATCAGCACTGCGTGTGCACCTTTGGCCGCGTCATAGGGGTCCGCTACACATTCGATATTGTCCAAGTTTTTTGCGTCCACATACTTCAGATCGTTTTCAATCTGTTGCTGGGATACCTTGGGGTCGTAGACCGAGATGTTAGCCTGCTCTGCCAATAAATCGCGACACACATAAATCGCCGATGACTCGCGGGTGTCGTTGGTGTCTTTTTTAAACGCAAACCCAAAAACTGCGATTTTTTTACCCGATACCGTATTAAACAACGTCTTTACCACGCGCTGCGTAAACCTGCGCCTCTGATAATCGTTCATGGCAACCACCTGCTCCCAGTAAAAAGCAACTTCTGGTAAACCAAAATGCTCACACAAATAAACCAGATTGAGAATGTCTTTTTGAAAACACGATCCCCCAAACCCTACCGAAGCTTTCAAAAATTTCGGGCCAATCCGGCTGTCCGTACCAATCGAATGCGCGACTTGGTCCACATCCGCCTCGGTCGCCTCGCACAATGCCGAAATGGCATTGATCGAAGAGATGCGCTGCGCTAAAAAGGCATTTGCGGTCAGCTTTGAAAGTTCTGAAGACCAGACATTGGCGGTCAAAATACGCTCGCGCGGTACCCAATGTGCATACACATCCACCAATGTTTGAACGGCGGCATTACCCTCGGGCGAATCTTCTCCACCAATCAACACCCGATCCGGTGAATACAGATCTTCGATCGCCGTGCCCTCCGCTAAAAATTCAGGATTCGACAATACCTGAAATTTTGGCCCATCGGGGTTAGCCGACAATATGCGCCGAATGGCCTCCGCAGTTCTTACGGGCAACGTCGATTTTTCAACGACGATTTTGTCAGTCTTGGCAACGCGACCAATTTGCCGGGCACATAACTCGATATACTTCAGATCAGCGGCCTTGCCGGCACCCACACCATAGGTCTTGGTAGGCGTATTGACCGCCATGAAAATGATATCCGATTCCGCTATCGCCGCGTCCACTTCGGTTGAGAAAAATAAATTCCGGCCCCTGGATTCATCCACCACAGCTTGTAATCCGGGCTCGAAAACCGGCAGTTCGTCCGAATTCCAGGCTGCGATTCGCCCTGCATTCATATCAACGACCGTCACCGTGATCTCCGGGCATTTCTGGGCGATTACAGCCATTGTGGGTCCCCCAACATATCCAGCTCCTATACAACAAATTTTCATAATTCAGTAGTGTTAAACTTAATTTTTTAGAGATAGCATTTTGATTGTAAGCCCTCCACTCAATAGAGAAGGTTGAACATTCGGCAACTATTTAGTGTGATTTTGCTCTACAATATAAAATTTTGCCTTAAATTATGGTTCTTCTCATTCCAAACAATCACTCCATTAAAAATCATTATGCACGCTAAAATGTTTCTCGTCACCGGATGCGCCGGATTTATTGCTGCCAGGACAGCAGAAATGCTGCTGGAATCAGGCCACAAAGTCGTCGGTATCGACAATATGAATGACTACTACGACCCTACTATTAAAGAATTCCGCTTGCAGCGATTGCACACGCACGCGAATTTTTCTTTCAGCAAAATCGATCTTGAGGACTTGGATGCGCTCGAATCGCTCTTTTCGCAACACACGTTCGACGCCGTGCTCAATCTGGCTGCACGCGCGGGCGTTCGCTACAGCATGGAAAATCCATTCGTCTACATGACCACTAACGCGAATGGAACGCTGAACCTCTTATCGCTGTGCCAGCGCTTCGAAATTAAAAAGTTTTTGTTGGCGTCCACCTCGTCTCTCTATGCCGGACAAAAAATGCCGTTTGTCGAGGACTTGCCTGTAAACACGCCGATTTCACCGTATGCCGCGTCGAAAAAAGCGGCAGAGGTGATGGCGTATACGTACCACTATTTGTACGGCTTAGATGTCTCAGTCGTGCGCTATTTTACGGTTTTTGGACCAGCCGGGCGGCCGGACATGAGTATCTTTGCATTCATCAAGTGGGTCGATGAGGGCACACCGATCACCATGTATGGCGATGGTTCACAGAGCCGAGACTGGACCTATGTGGACGATATTGCCCGTGGCACCATCGCAGCAGCCACACGCGAAGTCGGTTACGAAATCATCAATCTCGGTGGTGGCCGCAATCCGAAAACGTTAAAATATATTCTCGAATTGATCGAACAAGCCATCGGCAAAAAGGCGGTCATCGACCACAAGCCCTTCCACATAGCGGATATGAAGGAAACCTGGGCCGACATCTCTAAAGCCAAACGGCTGCTGGATTGGGAACCTGAAATCACCGCGGAGGATGGAATCGAACACACTGTTCGCTGGCATATGGACAACCAGACGTGGTTAAAAAATGTAAACGTCTGATCCATGAAGCAAGCACCGGTTCCTGTCAGTATCATCATTCCGATAAAAAACGAAGCACCCAACCTACCTCGGTGTTTAGCTTCTGTTCAATGGGCAGGTGAAATTTTCGTCGTCGACTCGAATAGCACCGACGGTTCGCAAAAGATTGCTACAGAAAACGGTGCAACTGTGGTACAATTTGGATTCAATGGAACGTGGCCCAAAAAGAAAAACTGGGCTCTCGAGACGCTGGACTTCAAATTCGAATGGGTGTTCATTCTGGATGCCGATGAGGTGTTGACACCTGAAGCGGAAGATGAGTTTCGGCGCATCACCAGCGATGCTCGGCATCCAGTCGATGGTTATTGGATCAATCGGCGATTCCATTTTATGGGCAAGTGGCTCAGGCACGCTTACTGGCCCAACTGGAACCTGCGCTTGCTCAAACACACAAAAGGGCGCTATGAAAAACTCACAGACGCTCCAACCAACAGTGGCGATAATGAAGTTCATGAACATATTGTCATCAATGGCAAAACCGGGCATCTCAAGTCTGTGATGGATCACTACGCCTTCCCCGATGTGGCAACGTTTGTGGAAAAGCACAATCGGTATTCAAATTGGGAAGCGCACGTCGCACTGGATCTATATCTGAGTGGCAAGCAACCAGCGCTGGATGGGGGTGATGTCAGTTGGCGCCGCAAAATGAAACAATCGGTGCAACACCTGCCGTTTCGCCCGACCCTGCGCTTTCTCTATGTATATATTTTGCAAAGAGGGTTTTTAGACGGTAAAGAAGGTTATTATTTTGCCCGGCTGCACGGTGTTTATGAATTGCTCTCCGTCGCCAAAATTTACGAGATGAAAAAGCGTGTGCAGGCACATCCCGACTGATTTGGGGAAATTTCCCACGTCTGACAGCCGCTTATTTAACAATCTCTGCTTATGAGCGACGCGCCGTGCAGCGACTGGCTTGGCTGAGCTTCGCCGCATCAAGGAGCTTGCGGCTGCGCAGCCCTTAAAAACGCATCCCCTTTCACCCTGCAACCGTGGGGTGCCCATTTACGGGTCACCGCAATCGAATACCCGGTTGCTCCAGCCCTTGCCAAAAAAAACAGCTTCAAAAACTAAACATAGGCTAGCCCGAATGGCACTTGGTTAAGCTGGGTTGTGGAGGATTTTGATGGGTGGATTTTCCGAGCGGAAGTGCTCGAAGTATTCGTGTCGGGGTTTCTGCAACCATCGGGTGCATTGGGGTCTTCGTTTGACCCTTCGCGATTCGTTTCATCCGGGTCTTTCGGTCACGGTTCTTTCGACGAGATACAGTCACATTTTTGCGCGTTGGCGCATGCGCAGGATCGGACGTTTTGCCATATACCGGAAGTTGTCAACGAAGGTGAGAACTTCCAGTTGGGCGCCTCACAGGCTCAGGCGGCGGTGGTTTACACCCTTTTCTGTTGCCGCTTTGAGCATGATCAGGCGCATCAGCAGTTCTTTCTCGATCATCGCTGGGATTTCCGCACTCTTTTTTTTACGGTTTCAAAACTTTTTGAAACTCGGTAGCTGCCGAGAGGTGCTTTTAACTAAGTGCCATTCGCGCTAGCCGGCAAACGTTTTGTCACTTAAATAGGCACGCACTTTGTCCAAACTCCATGTATTGAAAACATGCGATTTTTCTAACCAACCTTTACGGGCGATATGCACACCTGTTTTATAAAACTCGAAGCCTGCGGTATCGTGTGCGTCTGGATTGATGCTGCACATCAAACCGCGCTCGGCGGCTTTACGCCAATGCCGCCAGTCCATATCTAAGCGCCAGGGATTCGCGTTCAACTCAATTATCACATGGTTCGCCAAGGCTGCATCAATGACTTTCTGCACGTCGACCGCATACGGCTCGCGCTTCAACAACAGGCGCCCGGTCAAATGGCCCAACATCGTCGTCGCCGGATGCTCAATAGCTTTGATGATTCGCGCCGTCATCGCCGTTTCATCCAGACTGAATGCGTTGTGCACCGAGACCACCACGTAATCGAGTTGCTGTAAGACGCTATCTTCCAAATCCAGGCTGCCATCTTTCAAGATATCACATTCAACACCGGCAAACACATACGGGGTGAACGTGCCCGCTTCATTCAATGCCTGCACCTCTGCAATTTGCTGCAGAACACGCTCTTCATCTAAGCCATTGGCTTGAAAACTGGCCTTGGAATGGTCGGCAACTCCCCAATATTCAAACCCCAGGTCCTGTGCTGCCTGCGTCATCTCGCGCAAGCTGTTGTGCCCATCTGAGGCATGCGTGTGATTGTGGAAGACACCGCGAATGTCGCGCTCCTCGACTAAGTTCGGCAAGGCATCGTTTTCCGCGGCTGCAATTTCACCACTGCCTTCACGCAACTCGGGGGGAATAAATGCCAAGCCCAGCAGTGCGAACAAGCCTGCTTCCGAATCGATGGTCCGCCCCACTTCATCCACCATCTTACCGCCTGCACCTTTTTCGCCCAGTCCCCACTCACTCAAGGACAAGCCACGCTCCAGAGCTCGCTGGCGCATTTTCACATTGTGATCCTTGGAACCGGTGAAATGGTGCAGGGCATAATAAAACTGCGCTTCTGGAACAACGCGTAGGTCCGCCTGCAATCCATCTTGCAGCCGAATACTGGCTTTTGTCTCTCCCTTAGCGGTGATTTCTTTCACCTCTGGCTGTTGCGTAAACCAATTCATAATGGGCTGCGGGTGTGCCGAGCCGACTAGAAAGTCCAAATCCCCCACGGTTTCCATACACCTGCGCAAGCTACCTGCATGCTCTGCCAGGGCAACTTCGGGGAGCTGCCTGAGGCCTTCCAAAATCGGCTGAGCGATAACAAAAGCATCATACCAGCGATGCCGCTTGCCATAGGCTTCTCGATTGGCGATCCCGGCCAGGATTTTTTCGGCTGTCTTTTTGCCGAAGCCCTGCAGTGCCGCGACGTCTCCATTACGGCATCCCGCTGCGAGCGCATCTATGTCCTCAATACCAAGTGCATCGCATACTTTCCTGATTTTTTTGGGCCCCAATCCCGGGATCTCCAACATCTCGATCAAACCAGGTGGAATCGATGCTTTGAGATCATCGTAGTAGGCAAGTTTGCCGGTGGTGTAGAGGGTTGATATTTTCTCAGCCAATGCTTTACCAATGCCCTTCACCTCGCCCAACTCACCCGCAGCAATGTATGCGCCCAAGTCGGATTCCAGGGTCTCTAACGCACGGGCACCTGTTTGATAGGCACGCACTTTAAACGGGTTTTCTCCTTTCAGCTCTAAAAGGACGCTGATAGCTTCTAACACGCGGATAACCTCTGCTCTATTCATGGCCGGATGCTTACAGTTGGCTTTTGCTTCTAGTTAATCACAGTTGCAACATCTTGCCCCGGATTTCCGGAAGAAGAACGGACAACTGTTCTTACTCATGAGCGGCTAAACGAGAAAACGCAATCTTGAAAAACAGGGCATTCCCCTGGCAGCCGCACAGCTGCCCACAAAAGCGTCACACGACAATTGACTAGAGCTGACAACAACTCTAATTTGTTTGGCTTCAACATATCTATGAAAAAAGCACTGATCACCGGCATCACGGGCCAGGACGGCTCGTATCTAGCCGAAATCCTGTTGGAAAAAGGCTATGAAGTACACGGCATTATTCGTCGTTCATCGACGTTCAACACCAGCCGCATCGACCATTTGTATCAAGATCCACATGTGAACAATACGAAGTTGTTCCTGCACTATGGCGATCTGGCCGATTCGGTCCAATTGGTAAAACTGTTGTACTATCTGGAGCCGGATGAGATCTACAACCTGGGGGCACAAAGCCACGTGCGGGTATCCTTTGATGTGCCGGAATACACCGGAGATGTGGTCGGATTGGGGTCTGTGCGCATCCTGGAAGCCATTCGCGAAGCCGGGCTGGTCAAGAAGTGTCGCTACTACCAGGCGTCCTCCTCTGAAATGTTCGGCAAGGTTCAGGAAGTTCCGCAAACGGAAAAGACCCCGTTTTGGCCACGCTCTCCGTACGCATGTGCCAAGGTGTATGCTTACTGGCTCACCGTTAATTACCGAGAGTCTTACAATTTACACGCATCCAATGGCATCCTGTTCAATCACGAATCGCCCCGCCGGGGCGAAACTTTTGTCACCCGCAAAATCACCCGGGCAGCCACGCGCATCAAAATGGGCCTGCAGGATAAGTTATACCTCGGCAACGTGGATGCCAAACGCGACTGGGGATACGCCAAGGAATACGCTGAAGTCATGTGGCTGATGTTACAGCAGGACAACCCAGATGACTATGTTTGTGCCACCAATGAAACGCACACTGTCGCTGAATTTTGTACAGAATGTTTTGGGATGCTCGACTTGGATTGGAAGGAATACGTTGCTTATGACGAACGTTATGAGCGGCCCGCTGAAGTGGAGTTGTTGATCGGCGACCCGACGAAACTCAAAAAACAAATCGGTTGGGAACCTAAGGTAAAGTTCAAAGAATTGGTTAAAATCATGACCGAGTCCGACTTAAATTTGGCCCAACAAGAACTCGCCTATAAAAATGCAACTCAAAATATACCAGGCAATCCGTAAGAGCCGGTTACGCTTCTGCCTGTAGCGGGTTCTATTGTTCCCTCAACATGGAAGATACGCCCAAACCCCGGACCCTTTTTTTCAGCGCCTTACACTCATGAACGAAGACGACAAAATATTCGTGGCAGGCCATCGCGGGATGGTGGGACAAGCTATCGTGAAAAAATTAATCAGCGCAGGCTTTACTCAATTGATCACGCGCACACGTCAACAACTCGACCTGTGCGATGCCGCTGCAGTCGACGCTTTTTATCGCACGGAACAGCCTGCCATCGTGATCATCGCGGCCGCACGTGTAGGCGGAATTCACGCAAACAGTCATTATCCAGCCGAATTTTTGCATGAGAACCTCGCGATTGCCCACAATTTGATTCATAGCGCCCATGTCCACAATGCAAAACGCGTATTGTTTCTGGGCAGTTCTTGTATCTATCCGCGCGCAGCACCGCAACCGATGCCCGAGGAGTGTCTGCTGACCAGTCCACTCGAGCACACCAATGAAGCGTATGCCATTGCCAAAATAGCCGGGCTGAAACTGTGTCAATACTACCGGCAACAATATGGCGTGCTGTTCCACTCCGTGATGCCGACCAATCTTTACGGCCCAGGGGATAACTATCATCTCGAAAATGCCCATGTGATGCCCGCATTGATCCGCAAGTTTCACGAGGCCAAACAAGCAAATGCTCCTCAAGTTGTACTTTGGGGGACGGGCGCGCCCCGTCGAGAACTTCTTCATGTAGATGATTTAGCAGCCGGTATCCTGCATCTGCTCAACATGGAGGATCCCCCCGACTGGATGAATATCGGGTTCGGCACGGACGTCACCATTCGCGAACTTGCCGAGATCATCAAAGACATTGTCGGCTACACAGGGGCCATCGTTCAAGACCCGACCAAACCAGATGGAACCCCACGTAAATTAATGGACAATTCCCGAATATTTGCCACTGGCTGGAGGCCTGCCTTTTCTTTGCACGATGGCATCCAGGACGCCTATGAGGATTTCTTACGTTCCGAAGCGAGTGGCTATGTACGACAGGCATAGCGTACACTGAATGTGCGACCACAATTAAAGCGGATACAGGGTTTAGCCGTTCCCAGCATTTGCTGCAAATGCCTCAGGTTTTAAAATTCCATTAGAATTTGAGTAAAATTCAGGTTTATTCTGCCGATTATTATATTGGTTACTGTCAGCTTTTACCCACAAAAGCCGACTCAACTCAACCCCTTGCATCCCCGCAATTCCAGCGAACTCAATATGTATCCAATCGACCATATGCGCCTCGAGGAAACCGCATTCCCTGTGAGTCGGGTGCCAGGGGACCCATCGGTGAATAAAGAAGACGCGATTCGAGTGCTGCTGATAGAAGACAATTTGACCGACGCGCAGTTGCTAAAAAGGGTTCTACAAAAATCAAAGTCACCCATCCCCATCCAAATCGCGCACGAAGCAAGTGTGGCAGCCGCGCTGCGGCATATCGGTGACCAGGAAGTCGACGTCATGCTCATCGACTTTTCGCTGCCCGATTCTCTGGGCCTGGAAACCTTTAAAATGCTGCGCGCGCGCTTCCCCAATATCCCTATCATTATTCTTACAGGCAACGATTCAGATGATCTCGCTATTAAAACACTGAAAATCGGTGCTCAGGACTATATTACAAAACATGAATTGGATGGCAGGCTCCTGATTCGCTCACTGCGTTATGCAGTTGAGCGCCAGCGCTTACAAATAGAGTTAAACTTTGCTCATAAGCGCCAACTCCTCAGCCAAAAACTGGAAAGTTTAGGGCTCATTGCTGGTGGAGTTGCGCACGATTTCAACAATCTACTCGGCGCTATTTCGGGCAATGCTGAACTCGCGGAACTCAAGTCATCACACAACCCGCAGATCAAAGGATTTTTGCAGAATATCACTGCTGCCTGTAAGCGCGGTGGTGAGCTGTGCAATCAATTGATGGCTTACTCCGGGAAAGGCTATCTGGATTTGACCGTGTGCGATCTGAATGAGTTGATCCAGGAGCTCCTCCCTCTCATTGGTGTTTCGCTGAATAAGCAATCGGAAGTGCACTACCACTTGATGGCGCATCCGCCAACTGTAGAAGCTGACAGCACACAGATTCAGCAGATCATCATGAACTTACTCACCAATGCCTCGGATGCATTGGAAGACAAAGTGGGCACAATTCATGTGGAAACGGGGGTGTTCCGGCTCGATCCGATTTTTATGCAGGGTTATTTTTGGGGCGCCAGCACGATCAAGGAATGGCACGAATACAACTACGTGAAGGTTGAAGACAATGGCATCGGCATGAGCAGCGAAACCATAGCCAAAATTTTCGATCCCTTTTTTACCACCAAATTTTCAGGGCGTGGATTGGGGCTAGCTGCAGTTCTGGGGATCGTCCAGGCACACAATGGAGCCCTAAAAGTCAGCAGTAAAGTGGGCGAAGGCAGTAGTTTCTGGTTTCTCCTGCCAACCAGTAACCAACCCAAGAAACAGAAAAAATTCGTCAAAACAGCAACCCAACGGTGGCAGGGACACGGCACTATCTTAATTGCGGATGATGAATCCGATCTGCGCGATGCCCTTGACAATTACCTGCAATGCATCGGGTTCACAACTATTTTAGCCGCCGATGGACTGCAGGCAGTTGAACAGTTTGAGCAACACAAAGAGACCCTCAGCGCCGTCTTGCTCGACATGACGATGCCAAAGTTAAATGGCAAAGATATCTACGGGCACATCACGAACAAGATGCCAGATATGAAAGTATTATTGATGAGTGGCTATACCGAGAAAAAAATTGAAAGCGAATTTGATTTGGGCGCCTCCCTGGCGTTTATCAAAAAACCGTTTCGCCTGCAGGAACTCAACGAAGCGCTGCAAAAACTGCTGGCTGATTAAGCATTCGATGGTTCTGTCTATTATCTTTGCACCACATTTCAGGACGTTGCCATACAGGCGCTAAAATATCTATGGTCCTCAATACGTGGAAGATTCGCTGGAATCGCTTGGACGGCCTGGACCATCCGGCAAACTCGGAGCACCCTCAAGACTCAAGCCGTCGGACACATCCCTGCCTGCTGAATATCTGAAAATTTCCATTTCAGGCAAAGGTGACATGAGTGCCGGTCGTTCTATTTGTGAATATAAATGCGCAACGCCAAAGTGCTCAGGAGCCACTCCATGGCCAAGTCCCTCACTGAAATCGAACAGGAATAAACCAAAATCACTCTCATGCGAGTGCAATGTATGCACACTGATATGGCTTTGGCGGCCAGATTCACTGCCAGAAACACTCACCCCTGTCGAATCATCGTTGGCGGTGGCAAACCACCTGGTCATTGTCGCTGCAGAGCTTTCATCTTCTACCAGGGCATCGGGTTGAGAATGTTCAATCGGCGCCATTTCAATCCTTAATATCCTGTGTCTAGGTCGCCGCGTATTCGCACGGGCAATCGTTGCTGCTCTGGCTGCTTCCGCTCGCGCGTGTCTATGCTCAGCGGTTTCGGCAAACAATCGCTCGCGAGCCACCCGCGCAGCTTGAGAAGGGATCGTGTTTGTCGTCCGCGCCAATGTCGCTGCCCTGGCGCTCTCCGCTTTGTAGAACCGGATTTGCCCGGCACCGCCTCGCAGTTGTTGACGAGCCTGCATCGCAGCAGCGTCCGGCGCATAAAGCCTGGCTACGTGATAATCAACATGCTTAAAAATACCGATGCCAGGAGTGTCCATCCACCCACTTGGATCTTCACGATTCGGATTGCGATTACGAGCCAGTGCAAAGCGATTCAAACTAGCTATCGAACGCCCTTGAATACATCTATCCGGCCCAATAAACAGCCCAACTACAGAGTCATGGATACGTCCATTCATGTGATGCATCCGGGCGGAAGCAATCAGTTCATGTCCTGTATAGCTGCGTGTCCTTTCTACTTCTCTGGCATCGCTCAGATCGACAGGCACTCCGGCTGCACTGAGTCGCAACCCCCATGGGTCGTAGCGAGCAACTGTCGCGGCTGTACCCCGATCGTCGACAGTGCGAACAGGACTACCCAGATGGTCTTTCAGCATGTAAGTGTAGTGTAATTAATTATTTTGTGTTCGTTCAACCTGAACATCCGGGCTGTAACCTTTAGCACGTATTTGCACAACTGATTGACCCGCTTTCGGATTGTCCGGTGTCCACAAACGATACTCCATTGCATTTAAATAAAACGTCTTACGCTCATCGCCGTGTACGCGCAAGTAGCGGTTACTCCCCGGCCCATAGAACAACGTCTCTGGAACATTACTACCCTGCTGGATTCTAATGGGCTTGGTAACGAGTCCCATAGTGATGACTTGTTAGTAATCACGGGCATTGTTGCGGATACGATTACTCGCCGAA
>Ga0209949_1000176_pt1 | contig 36287 bp, 28 predicted proteins | sample SalPonC_black_MG_FD_185711 | JGI IMG/M metagenome (GOLD analysis project Ga0209949, IMG submission 185711) | Salt pond soil microbial communities from South San Francisco under conditions of wetland restoration - Salt Pond MetaG... | ecosystem: Environmental > Aquatic > Marine > Intertidal zone... | reverse complement strand
TGCTGGCTAGGCTTTGCCGGGTAGGATTCTTAGCTTGGCTTTCCAGGCTGGTTACCTACTGGTTTCCTTCGAAAGGTTTCGTGGGTTGCCCCGGTCCCCCTTTCACGAGTTTAGCTTGGCGCTATCCGATTTCCGACTTCGAATCAGTTGGCGGCGCGAATCCGCGTTGTTTCCTGTATCCAGCAACCCACGCGAAAGGTATCGCCCTCGTTGAGGGTGCGCTGAAAGATGTCCTCCCGGCTGGGCATATACTGTGCATAGCGCGAGATCCATTTATTGGCTTCAGCGGCTACGGAGGAGTCTACTTGCTTGGCTTTATTCCACATATCAATAGCCGGCCAGACGACCACTTGGCTGTCCCAACCGCGACCGGGGCCGCAAAGGGGACCGCTGGAAGCGTACAGGCGCCCGATGTGGATATAGGGTTCTCCCCAGTCGGGGCGCAGTTCAGCGGCGCGCAGGGCATACTGCCGCGAGCGGGGGAAGTTTTTGAGGTGAGTCTGGTAAATTTTTGCGATCAGCATCAGATACTGAGTTTGTTTTTCTATATCATCACTCTCCGATACAGCCGTTTCAAAGTTTTCGATGGCGCAATTGTAGTCCGCTTCGCGCAGGCAATCGTAGGCCAGTCGGGCCGGGGTGGAGGCACTGGCTATACGGCAGTTTTCGTTACCGGCAGCGATGACCTCTTTGAAGCGCTCGTCAGTTTCGGCGCAGCCTCCCCATTTCAGCCGGCTGTACACGGTACGGATTACGTCGCAATCTGTGGGTGAAGCGAGGAATTCCTCGTAGTATTTGTCGACGTAGTATTCGCAATCGTAAAACCCTTTTACCGTTTCGAAGTACTCCAGCCGCTCCGGAGCATATTGCTTCACAATTTCCCAGCGGTCACAGGCAACACCTTCGCACTCTTCCAGTCCTTTGGCCAGGATATCACGCACCAACTGCTGATACTTACGGGCTTCTTCCATAGAGACCTCATCCTCGAAGTACAGATCGATCAGCAGGGAAGTAAAGGGGTTAGGCACAAAATCGGGGGTATCCAGGCCGTCGATATCCATTGCTTTTTTGAACATATCATAAATCTCCTTCTTGGTCTTCCGGTCGGGGTACTTGTAATAATAATCAAATGCCTTTCTGGCGGGGATATAGCCTCCTTCGGGGTAGCACTCCTGTATTTCATCGTACAAACCAAAGATGCGGTTGATATAAGCCTCCCTTTTGAGGGAATCCTGGGTTTGTGCGATAAAATGCTCGTAAAAGCGGATGCCGTCGGCAAAGACGGTATTGCGCTGGCCATCGGCGGCGGGAGCTACTTCATAGACGCGCTTCCAGAGATCGAAGGCCCGGTCCCAGTCGCCGGCTTTGAGGAAATCGCGATAGAGCACATAGTTGGTAGAAGCCTGATCGGGGTTGGGCGCGTCCCGGAATTTGGGGCAGGGGCTGAGGTTTTTGTCCTGCGGTTTGGGGGTGGTGGGTTGCGTCGACGGCTGTTCTTCTTCGACGGCCACCGCAGGTTCGGCAGTTTTGGGAGAGCAGCCCAGCAACAGGACGCCGATTCCCAGAGTGGCAAACAGGTATTTGATCGTCATAATGATTTTACTTTTTGGTTCTCTTCAAAACAAAGAAGCTTCACTCCCGTCGGGAATGAAGCTCCGTGTTTGACATTAATTATTTCATAGCTGTCAAGGGGTTTCCGTATTACTGGAAGCGGACTTTCACGGTTTCGCCGATCCAGCATCCTACGCGGACGGTTTGCCCTGCCTCGATTCCACGCATAAAGCCTTCCTGTTGTTGGGGCTTGGAGCTGGAATAAACGCTCATTTTGCGGTTGGCTTCTTCCGACACATCGGAATCGATGGATTTGGCGTAAGCGTATTTATCCAGGGCGGCGAGGATAGCCATGCGATTGTTCCAGTCGTTCCCGCAACTGGGACTTGCTTTAGCGTAAATATCACCAATGAGGATGTAAGGCTTACCCCAGCCGGAGCGCAACTCGGCGGCTTTACGGGCATTAGTGCGAGCCGACTGATACTGGTTGAACTGCCAGGTTTGGATAAAGGCGATGCTGTAGTAGAATTGCGCCTTGGCATCGTCGTTTTCTGCTACTTCGATAGCTTCCTGGTAACGGGCGACGGCTTCCTCATATTTTCCTTCTTTTTGGAGCTGGGAGGCATCATAGCCCGGGTTGTTGGCCCGTCGTTCTGCTTCCAGCTGAACATTCATTTCTGAAGCCAGCGTCTCGTATTTAGTCTGCAGTTCCTGCAGATCCGAATCACTGGTATCACAGCCCTGGTTCCTGAGTTTGTTGTAAACATAACGGATGGTTTCCAGGTCGTCCGGATTTTCCTGATATTGCGGCAACAGCTTTTTCTTGAAGTAGGCACAGTCGAACACCTCGTCTTCTATGGGTGCCAGATGAGAATTCATCCGGGCGTAGGCCGATTCGTAGTACTGGCCGTACTGCTCGTTATTCTCGATATTGTGATTGGCGATCGCTTCGGCTTTTTCAACCAGCTCCACCACTTTTTGTTTTTCCACCTTGTCATTTTGGAAAAGATAGACCAGTACTTGAGCCAGCGGTTCGAAGACGATATATTCCGTTTTATTGCCGCCTTTTTCCATGGCCTTTTCCAGGACGTCCAGCGTTGCCTGGCGGTAACCGTATTCCGGCATGTAGAACATGTCGAAGCCCTTACGTCCCATCAGGAATGCTTCATCATCGGGGAAGCATTGCATTTGCTGGTCGTAGATGGCTAGCACCTTTTCGCCGTACTCTTTGTCTTTGGCGGCATCCTCCGTTTTTTCGCGCAGTGTTTTGTAAAAAAGCCTTCCGTCAGTAAAATGGAAGGGACGCTGGCCATCGGCGGCGGGCGCGATTTCGTAAGCCGTTTTCCAGTTATCAAATGCGATTTTAAAATCGGCATCGCTCATTTTAGCCAAATCTTTCGGCTGTTTGCCTTTTACGAAAGGCCGGTAGATGACGTGGGCATTTTCCGCCTCGTTCTTGCGGTCCGATTCGTTCCAGGTTTGGCACTGTGCATTGGCTGATGAATTGTAGGCAATGAGCAGCGCCACTGCTATTAGCATTTTTCCTAAAGCCTTCATGATTAATTGAATTTTCGTTTGAAAAACCAAGTATTATCGTTGAGTGTAAATCCGAGTCCCATTTTAATGTAGCTTTCCTGAATAAGGTCGGGGTGCCCGAAGCGTCCCACTTCTACTGCAAAATTAACAAAAGAAGTTTGCTGGCGGGGCCGGACGATAGGGAACCCGAAGCCCATCGTCAGGGCGAACTGCTTCAATTGTCCGACACCAAAGGTTCGTGGATCCAGCTTGTAGAAACCACCCAGGCGATAGCGTACTTTTTCGAAATAGTTATTGTAGGAGCCGTTATCGGGGATGTATTCAGCTCCCACCCGCAGGTTCCAGCTATTGGACAGACTTTCCGGTTTGGCTTCATTTTCGTACTGACTCCAGAATTCATGACCGTATTCCAGGCCCACTCGCAGGCGGTTGATTTCTTCGTAGGTCAGACCGACACTCAAAGTACTGGGAAATTGTCCGTTTTGTCTTACATTTTCTGAAAATGAAATCGTATCTCTTACTACATTATAATTCCGGTTATCCCGTGAAACGAAATTGGTAGTTCTAGTATTGAAGGAGTTGGTTCCACTTCCGAAGATACCGGCGACCAGGCGTTTGCCGGTAAATTCCCGTTCGCCTTTATTATTGGGCTCCATAAATTCAAAGGCGTACTGTGCGCCGAATTCCCACATCCACCCGCTGAGGCTGGTTTCATCGAGGAATTCGGAATTGTAGGCATTGACCTGGTCCGGGAATTCAATACGCCGGCTATTGGTTAGCTTACCGAACAGGTAAGCGAGATTGACGCCGGCGGAAAATCCTTCGTATCGCACCGAGTTCCCCCAGATAAAACGATAAGTTCCACCTGCCCCTTTAAAAGAGTTGACCGTATTGCCCGTGCCGTCGCCTTCCAGCTCTGCCAGCACGTCATATCCCACCGAGGAATAGGGCTGCAAAACGAAAGCCATCCCGATACCCAGCGGGGAACGGCGGCGGTCGATGGCCTCATTAATCGGATTTTTCAAGGGAAAGGCGAGGGCCATATACCGGAGGTTGCCGCTCCAGTTGTTGGCCACTTCCTCTCCACCGTCCAGGGAGGCATAGCGGCCGTCAAGTCCTACTTCGAAAGCCGTTGCCTGCAGCCAGCTCAAGGAGGCGGGGTTTTTGATGTTCAGGTGAAAAGGGTCCTGAAAGGCGGCGCTGAGGCCGGCCATCCCTCCGGAAGCCATAAAGTACTGATCGACGAGGTTTCCCAGACCGAACCGGGAATAAGGAGAATTGCCTTTCGGCTTTATATTCAGGTTATCGGTTTGCGCCAATAAAGCACCTAGGCCAAAACACAACATCAAAGAACAAGCAACAAATCTACTCCAGACGCTTGACATTATAGGTCAGAATTTTATTCAATCCCAGCAGGACTAAATGATGATTTACAAATATCTCGCTTTTCAGTTTTTTTGCAAAAAAATCGGCGTCGCCACCGGTTAAAATTACGTTAACCTCTCCCATTTGGCTTCGGCAGCTCCCGATAAAGCCCTCCATTTCCAGCACGGCGCCGAGTTGGGCGCCATTGCGCATAGCGGAGCTGGTGGTATTACCGATCCAGGATTCCGTCTCACCGGCAGGCACTTGCGGAAGCCCGGCCGTAAAAGCATGCATGGCTTTCAGCCGCAGGTTTATTCCCGGGGCTATGTTACCGCCCAGGAAGTTTCCCTTCCGGTCGATGAGGTCATAGGTGATACAGGTTCCGGCATCGATGACCAGGCAGTTTTCATAAGGATATAACTGAAAAGCACCGACGACCGCTGCCAGGCGGTCCTGCCCGAGGGTCTGCGGTGTCCGGTAGCGATTATTTATGGGAACCGGAGTAGCAGGATCGAGGCAAATATAGAAAAACTGCCGGCGCAGGCGATTCTCTATGCTTGATGCCGGATGACCGGCCACCGTAGATAAGATGACATTTTCTGCCTTTTGGTTGGTCGTCCAGTACAACATTTTTTCTACGTCTTCGGTTGGCCAAAGCTTCAATTGCTGCAAACCGGCCCCTTCGAAGAGCCCGGTTTTAATCCGGGTATTGCCGATATCGATGACTATGTTGCGCATGGTCAGACAACCGCTTCCTAGTGTTTAAAATGACGTACGCCGGTCATCGCCATCGTCATTCCATGCTCGTCACAGTAGCTGATGCTGTCCTTGTCCCGAATCGATCCGCCGGGCTGGATGACGGCGTTAATACCGGCCTTTTGTGCAATCTCCACACTGTCGGCGAAGGGGAAGAAGGCATCGCTGGCCATGACGGCGCCCTGCAGGTCCAGCTCGAAGCGCTGTGCTTTATCGATGGCCTGCCTGAGGGCGTCAACCCGGGAAGTTTGGCCGCAGCCCATACCGACCAGCTGAAGGTTTTTGGCCAGGGCGATGGCATTGGACTTCAAATGCTTGACGCATTTATTGGCGAAAATCAAATCCTCGGTTTGGTCGGCCGTCGGGGCTTTTTTTGTCACTATCTCCAGGTCTGCGGCCTGTTCGGTACGCAGATCCGTATCCTGTTCTATGATCCCGTTGAGCAGGCGTTTGAAAGTCCGCCGGCTGACATAGAAATCTTTTATTTTCAGCAGGATGCGTTTTTTCTTTTTGGACAGATGAGTCAGCGCATCGGGCTCGAAGTCCGGAGCGATGAGTACTTCGTAAAAAATTTCATCAATCGCTTCGGCCGTCGGCAAGTCGATAGGGCGGTTACAAATGAGGATACCGCCGAAAGCCGATACCGGGTCGCCGGCGAGGGCGGCCTCCCAGGCCTCCAGTACCGTCGGCCGGGTAGCCACGCCACAGGCGTTGGTATGCTTGAGCACCGCAAAGGTGGGCGCACCCCCGACAAACTCGGCCATCAGGTTTACCGCACCGTCAATATCCACCAGGTTGTTGTAGGATAATTCCTTTCCATTGAGCTGATCGAAGAGCGCTTCCAGGTCCCCGTAGAAGACGCCCTGCTGATGCGGGTTTTCACCGTAGCGCAGCACACCGGCCTGCATGACACTTTCCTTGAAGGCCAGGTCCTCAGAGCCCTGACTGAAATACTGGTAAATGGCCGTATCATAGTGCGAGGAAACCTTGAAAGCCCGGCGGGCCAGCTCTTTGCGGTCGGCCAGCTCGGTGCCGCCCTCTTTTTCCACGAGTAGCTTGAGGAAAAACTCATAGTCGGTACGGGAAGGGACAACAACTACGTCTTTATAGTTTTTTGCCGCCGCCCGGATGAGGGAAACACCTCCGATATCGACCTTTTCAATAATTGCCGCCTCATCCTTTGTGGCGGCTACCGTTTCCTCAAAGGGGTACAAATCGACGATCACCAGATCGATTTCCGGAATATCATATTGTTGCAGCTGGTCCAGGTGGCTAGCTTCCCGTCGAGCCAGAATACCGCCGAAAACTTTAGGGTGCAGGGTTTTAACCCGGCCGTCCAGAATAGAGGGGTAAGAAGTCAGTTCCTCGACGGCCTCTACCGCCACTCCCAGATCCTCAATAAATTGCTTGGTGCCTCCGGTGGAATACAACTGAACGCCCAATTCATTTAACTCCCTGATAATAGGTTCCAGCCCATCTTTGGTATAAACCGAGATCAATGCCGATTTGATTTTCTTTGAAGCCATGCTGCTGTAGTGCGAGTTATTTTAAAAAGATGTGCAAAGGTAAAGATTCTGAGGGAGAAATAATAACCCGGATTATTCATGGGTTCTTCGTCATGAGACGCCAAAATAGTCGTCAGGCTTGGGCATCTTTCCCGCCTCTCGGAAGGCGGGAAGGTGCGGAGCCGTATCCCAAGATACGGTGAGCACCGAATGACGAGGACGCCCAAGGATGGCGTCGTAATAGATTAACTTATGAATAATATGGGTAAAGCCCCGCAGGTAATAGCGGCAAGAAAGTGTATGATCATAACCTTCCCTGGCGCCTGAATGCTTGAGTTGCGCTAGACAACTCAAGCACTTTCACCCCTCCTGAGGAACGGAAGCGGGCGGGCAGTCAGACACTTTACTCAGCAGATTTATCCACAGAGGTTTCGGAAGATGCCGACAGTCCTTCGGTTTCGTGGGTGGGATGCGCTTCGCCTTTTTCCGGAGGCACCTCTTCTTCATTGGATAGTTCGACGCGGGTGCGCGGCAGGCAAGACGGGTAGTTTTCCTGAATAAAAGTGACGAGTTTTTCCCGGATATGGCAGCGCAAATCCCAGGCTTCGGAAGAATTGGCGGCGCTCATAAGCGCACGTATTTCCAGGGTATTTTCCTTGCTGTCGGTCACCTGTAGTACATTGACCCGGCCGTCCCAAAGACTGGAAGCTTCCAGTAGTTGGGTCAGATGCTTGCGCAGTGCTTCCACGGGAATGCGATAATCGGTATAGATAAAAACCGAACCGAGGATATCGGCCGAGGTGCGGGTCCAGTTTTGAAAAGGCTTTTCTATGAAGTAGGTCAAGGGCAGGACCAGGCGACGCTGATCCCAGATACGAACCACAACGTAGGTGAGGGTGATCTCTTCGATGCGCCCCCACTCCCCTTCCGCGATCACTACATCGTCAATGCGCATGGGCTGAGTAAAAGCGATTTGAAAACCGGCCAGCAGGTTGGAAATGGGGCGCTGCGCCGCGATACCTAACACGATACCGGCGATACCAGCGGAGGTCAGCATACCGGCGCCCAGCTCCCGTACTTTCTGAAACTGCATCAGAATAAAGGCGATCGTCAAAGTGACCACAACAACGCCAACGACCTTTTTGACGTATTGCATCTGGGTGATGATTTTACGCTCTTCCAGGTTGTCGGCCTCCTTTATATTGTACTGGTGCTGGATTATATCGCTGATCACGTCGGTGAACTCGACGAGCAGCCAGGCGCCGCCAATATAGACCAGGATTTCGATCATTTTAGCGATACCCGCCTCCACCCCTTCCTCAAAACCGGGCAGCGACACGCCGATCCAGGCGATGATCAGCGGGATCAAAAAGCGGGCCGGGCGTCTCAGGTTACGCCGGATCGATTGTAGCAGGATGGACGCCTGCCGTTTTCCGGCTTTTTTGATGATGATGAATATCAGCCAGGTGAGCAGGTGGCCGAACAGGTAGATACCTATAAGTATGCCTATCGGCTCCAGATAATTGTTGATAATCTCAGAAAACATATTGTTTGCGATCTAGGCCCTTCCTGCTAACGGAAAGGAATCAAGAAAGTATGAAGATGACCCGATTGTGCTCGAGTACCTACATTCTATATGCGTATTGCCCACGACCTTGTTCAAAAGAAGAAAACCTTTCGGCGTCTAACCGATTTTTTTCTGCTGGCCGGTTGGCGGGGTTTGTTCTTGCTTTACCTGTAGGTTCAGGATATTCCCCATGTGATAGCAGGTGCGGCAGCGGGGCTCATAGCGATCTTTTTCACCGAGCATGATGGTGCCTTCCTCGGTGCTGAGGCGGTAGGAGTGTGTAGCGAGATTACCGCAATGAGGGCAGATGGCATGAACTTTAGTAATGTATTCGGCGACGGCCAGCAGGTTGGGAACCGGGCCGAAAGGCTTGCCGCGGAAATCCATATCCAGGCCGGCGATGATCACGCGCATCCCCCGCATAGCGAGGTTCTGGCACACATCGGGCAGCGCCGCGTCAAAAAACTGGGCCTCATCGATGCCGACCACGTTCACGCCTTCGGCTTTTTCCAGCAGTTCCGAAGAATGGGCTACCGGTGTGGAAAGGATGAAATTGGCATCGTGAGAAACCACCTTGGCTTCGTCGTAGCGGGTATCCAATACAGGTTTAAAAATCTCTACGCGCTGATTGGCAATCTTGGCCCGCTTGAGCCGGCGAATCAGTTCTTCAGTCTTTCCGGAGAACATGGCGCCGGTGATTACCTCAATCCATCCGCTGCGCTGCCCTTTAAAATGTGGTTCCAAAAACATACGCCACCAAGGTATTTATCAGAAAAGCAGGTTTTTTACTAAAAGCTAATTTAGAATTTCCAAAGGAAAGCACCAACTCCTTATATTTGCCTTCGCTTCAGTTCCAAGCCCAAGGCCTTGAAAATCAAAAAGAATAACGAAGAATAATAACATGAACTTACAACAAGCAAAAATTCTGCTGGAAAAAATCAACTCTTTGTACAAAAGTATCGATATGGACCAGGCAGAGATGTCCGGTATCGAGCGCGACCTCATGCTGAGTTATCTTCGGCAATTATATGAGATTTTCCACGAGCAGGGCAAATCACAGCCGCCACAGGACAGATCGGCCGGCATTAGCGGCGGTGAAAGAGATAAAACGAGTACGCCCGCAGACCGGCCACGCCCCGAGCCCCTGCGACGCACCTACAAACCGCCCCGCATAATTGAAATACCTGATTCGGAAAAGGAATCGCCTGCCGGCGAGCCGCCCAGGCAGCCGGAGAAAACTCCCGGCTCTCAAACGCCGGAGCCAAAAGAAAAGCCGCGGGAAGAACCGGAGAAGCCACAGCCCCAACCTGAGCCCAACGCAACCGGCACGCCTTCTTCCACTTCCGATGCTACCAGCATTGAGTCGCTTTTTGAACAGCGGCGCGCTACCGAGCTGTCGGAAAAGCTCAGCGAGAGCCCCGTCAGTGACCTCACCAAGTCAATGGCCATCAATGACCGCTTGCTGTACATGAACGAGCTGTTCGGAAAAAACATGAATACACTGAACGAAAATCTGCGACAGCTCAATCGCTACGACAGCATGGAAGCCGCCAAGCCACAGCTCATCGAACTGGCCAAACGCTATAACTGGACGGATGAGGAACGAATAGATACCGCAAAATCCTTCGTCAAAATGGTAAGACGCAGGTACTTGTAAACGGAACGGTAAGAAGATTTGTTAATTTCTTGTAATTATCTGAAATTGGTCATCAGGCCCCGGTATGCCGGCGTTGTAATAAAAAGTAGGACTAATGGAAAATTATAAGAAAAGTAAGTTTTACCGGAGTATCAACTGGCCGCTCAAGTTTGTCTTGCTGCTCTGGCTGATTCACCTCGTTCAGGTTATCCTGCCGGTTGACTTTGGCTGGCTCGGGGTTTATCCAGGGCGCGTTTTCGGGCTGAAAGGCATTTTGTTTTCCCCGCTGATTCATGCCGACTGGGGGCACCTGCTTTCCAATACGCCCCCTTTATTCGTCCTCAGTGTCATTATTCTGTATTTTTACCGCAGCATCGCTATTCCGAGTTTTGTCATGATCTATCTGTTGACGGGGCTGGCCGTCTGGCTGTTTGGGCGGCCGGTATTCCACATCGGCGCCAGCGGCGTCATCTACGGGCTCGTGGCCTTTGTATTCTGGAACGGCATATTCCGTCGCAACCTCAAGTCTATCGTGCTTGCCCTGATTATCGTATTTTACTATGGTTCCATGGTCATGGGGGTTCTGCCCGGCCAAGAGGGAATCTCCTGGGAAAGCCACCTGCTCGGGGGGCTGGTTGGCATCTTCACTTCTTTTTGGTTCCGCACCTCGCTGGAGCAGGATGAGCAACCGACTACCTATTCCTGGGAAAGAGAAGCCAATGACAGCGAAAGCTATTTTTTAGAGCGCGATGCTTTCGAACAAACCAAAGCAGAACGCCACCGACGCCGGGACGATCCTTCCTCCTCCGGATGGTTCTCTTCCAAAACCTGGGATTAAGAAACATGATGTGTAATCCAAACCGATTAATGGATCTGGTTCTGGCAACCAGCCTACTGATTAAGAAACAATGATGTGTAATCCAAACAGCGCCCATTCCGATACCTGGTACTCCAGCCTGGTCGCCCGTCTTTACGATCCGGTGACTTCCGGCGCGGAGGAATCTTTCTTTAAAGAATGCCGGCGGCAATTGCTCAGCGATCTGTCGGGACATGTCCTGGAAGTCGGCGCCGGCACCGGCGCCAATTTCGGGCATTACCCCGCAGAGGCGAAAGTACTGGCCATAGAACCTTCCGACGCCATGGTCGAGCAGGCCGAAAAAAAGTTACTGGATTCCGCCGTGCAGGCCGACATCCTGCTGGTCCGCGCCGGTATCGGTGATAAAATGGTCGCCTCCCGCGTTCCCGCCGGGGGGTTCGACGCCATCGTATTCACCCTCGTGCTGTGTACCATTCCCGACCCCGCCCGGGCAATAGAACGGGTTAAATCGTGGCTGGCCCCGGCAGGCCGGCTACTCGTTCTGGAGCACATTGCCGATGACCGCCCTACCGTCCGCCGTATCGAGCAACTGGTCAACCCCGTCTGGAAAAAACTGGCCGAAGGATGCCATCTCACCCGCCAAACCGACCAGCTGCTAAAAGAAGCCGGTTTTCAGCCCGCGTGGGAGAAATACTTCCATCGCGGTCTGCTGTTTTATCAGGCTGAAATGAAGGGTTCCTGAATTGGCGGAAACCCTGTTTCCCTTTTCCTTCCAAAAAACAAGAAAGGCCAGGCATTGCTGCCTGGCCTTTCTTTATTTACTTTAAGATCAGTTAGTCGTTCCGGTTAAGCTCTTTCCCTTTTGCCGTAATGTTCAGCATACATTTTCTGAAGCTTTTTACGGGCAAAGAAGATGCGGCTTTTGATCGTACCAAGGGGCGAGCCCAGTTGCTCCGCAATCTCTTCGTACTTATAGCCTTGGTAGGCCATAATGAAAGGCTTGCGAAAATCTTCGGGCAGGGAGTTGACCATTTTGATAAGTTCTCCGTAGGCGACATTAGCTTCGCCGTGGTTACTCACCGTTTTGTCGCCGGAATTGAGGTAGTAATTATTCGGCGTCTGGTCAATGATCATGTTTCTTCTAACTTTCTTGCGATAGTTATTGATGAAGATATTACGCATGATCGTGACAGCCCATGCTTTAAAATTAGTACCCGGATTGTATTTATCCGCGTTGGTGATAATTCGCAAGGCCGTGTCCTGGTATAGATCTTCCGCATCAACGTTGTTCCCGGTAAGCTTTAGCGAAAAAGCTCGCAGAGAGTTGCTTACACGGTCCAACTGATCGTGAATTTGATTTTGAATTGCATAAATCATAGCCGGTGACTTTATTTTGATTGGGAATTTTTTTGAAATTATTTTTTACAAAAGTACATTTTTTTGTATGAAATTGCAAATAATATTGCCTTTTCAAAACAATGTTGAGCTTCAAGTGTAGCAGGAAAGACACATTATTGCACTTCTGTGATTTTTGTTAATTTTATTAACATATTTAAACCAAGCGTCGCCGGATTTGTATATATAAAGAATGAACGCTGATCGATCATTTCCTTCATATGGTCGGAAAAACTTGGCGGATTAAAGAAAAACCCGTTTGAACTATGAATCTGGTAAATGATAATCATACGATTTCCCTTCACAAGAATATTCGCTGTTTGCGAAAGCGACTTAACCTCAGCCAGGAAGAGCTGGCCGGAAAAATAGGGCTCAACCGGGGCAATATTGCTTCTTATGAGAACGGCAGTGCGGAACCAAAAATCTGCAATCTTCTCAAGCTGTCAAATCTTTTCGGTGTTTCCATGCTGGATCTTACCCAGCATGATCTGAGTGACGAGCGCACTTATTTGTCCGCCAGCAAAAGTTATCAACAGATTTCAGATAGCGAGCGGCAGATTGTTGAACAGTTTGGCAATAAAGCGGAGGAAATTGAGAAAGTTTTTAATGGGTTATACACCTGTTGCCGTTTCAAGACGAGTACACTGGGGGAACTTCCCAAAGACACTCAAATCCTCCTTTCCAACTTTGAGCAACTTTACGAAGCCGCTAATACGCTACTTTGTAATCACAAGGCGCTGCTCGATTTCATTCAATATCGAATGAAGTGATTTTTCAACTGAATGAGGTATTAACTGCCTGCTTTAAGGCAGTATGTTTTTCCCTTATCCACAGAGATTAACGAGGATTTCCCCCTAAACCGTTCAACTTTCCCTGATTTTAATATAATCTTAAAACTATTACGGCTTTGTTTTTCCGGAAAAGTTTCTCTATTACCGTTTACGGGCTTTTCCCTACCGTTTCAAAAGGAATACTTCCGGAGCTGTTTTTGTAAGGATTTTTAATTTATATTTGTACTATTAGCATGTAATCCCTACAAAAAAGTCCCATGAACAAGCAACTACCCCTCCTAGTGTTGCTGCTATTTCTGTCGTTTGCAGCCTATTCCTCCACCCAGGTGAATTTTCTCAGCGGAGATCTTACCCAACTCAAAGCGCGCGGCGCCCGCGAAGGCAAGCTGCTTTTTGTGTACTTCAGCGCCGGCTGGTGTATGCCGTGTCAGTGGATGGACAAACACACTTTCACCGACGAGAGACTAGCCGGATTCCTGAACCAACAGTACTTACCTGTTAAAGTAGATATCGACGATCGCAAGGGGTTGATGGAAAAGGAACGCTATCGCGTCAAGTACCTGCCCTCGTTGTTGATCATCGATACCCGGGGGCTGGTCATCGCCCGTTACGAAGAGTCCCTTCCTGCCGATAAGCTGCTCCACCGTCTGCGTGAACACTTACCGAAGGAGCTCCGCCCGGAATTGCCGGCCCCGGTTCTCGCCCGGCCGGAGCTGAAAGAAGGCCCGCGGCCGGCCAATAGTATTTCCCGCCCTGCCCTGGTGCCCGACCGTCCCCTCGCCCGGCCTTCGGTGTTGGGCCATACAGAATATGCTTCCTTGCCGGCAGGAGAAGTTCCTGCCGCAAGTGGGGCGGTGACCTCCCCTGCTGCCCCGCCTGCTCCCAGGCTACAACGCAACTTCGGCGTCCAGGTCGGTGTATACAGCAGTTACGACAATACCATCCGCCAGGTGGAGTATCTCGAAAAAAAACTGGATGAACCGGTCAATATCTTTATCGGAGAGCATCAGTCAAAAAAAGTATACCGCATCCTAATCGGTGTTTTTAACAGCCGGGGAGCTGCCCTGCAATATGCCGGACAGCTGGAGAGGCAGTCTATTAAGGGCCTGGTGAAGGACCTTAGCGGATTGTGAAAAAGAATGCCTTGCAGCAACCAGGCCCGCAAAAGTTCCGGAACCCCTTCGCTTTGCTTATATTTGCTGCCATCTGAGCCGAAAGAAAATGTCGCGACTACTTTTTCAAAATATCCGTCAGCTCCTTCAGGTGGAGCAAAGGCCGCGGCCTTTGCTGCGCGGAAAGCAAATGAGCAGTCTTCCGGTACTGGAAGAGGCTTACCTGCTGATAGAAGACGGGCGCATTGCCGATTTCGGAAGCATGGAAAACTGTCCGGAACGGGCCGATGAGGAAATTGACGCCCGCGGCCGGCTGTTATTACCCTGCTGGTGTGACTCTCATACGCATCTGGTTTTTGCCGGAAGCCGGGAAGGAGAGTTTACTGATCGCATCCGGGGGCTGAGCTACGAAGAAATCGCAAGCCGGGGCGGCGGCATTCTCAACTCGGCCAAGCTGCTGCGGCAAACACCGGAGGAGGATTTGTTCGAACAATCCTGGGGCCGTCTGAAAGAAATCATCGCTTACGGCACCGGAGCCGTGGAAATCAAGAGCGGCTACGGCCTTTCCCTGGAAGGAGAGCTCAAAATGCTGCGGGTGATCCGGCGCCTGCGGGAAGCAGCACCCATCCCGGTAAAAGCCACCTTCCTCGGCGCCCACGCCCTGCCGGAGGCATACCGGGATAAACGGGAAGCCTACCTGCGCCTGCTGATCGACGACCTGCTGCCCCGCATCGCCGGAGAAGGACTGGCCGATTACATAGATGTTTTCTGCGAGCGCAACTTTTTTAATCTCAAAGAAACGGAACAGCTGCTCGAAGCCGGGGCGCGCTATGGTCTGCGCCCCAAGATTCACACCAATCAGTTTAATGCGATAGGCGGCATTTCCGCTGCCGTACGACATCACGCCGTCTCGGTGGACCACCTGGAAGTAGTTGCCGATGCAGACATTGAAGCCCTGCGGGGGCAGGACACCATTGCCACCCTGCTCCCCTCGGCACCTTTTTTTATCAACGACCCGTATCCGCCGGCCCGGCGACTTATTGAAGCGGATATACCGGTAGCCCTGGCCACAGATTACAATCCCGGTTCCAGCCCCTCGGGAAAAATGCCGTTTGTATTATCGCTGGCCTGCATCAAACTGCGCATGACTCCAGCGGAGGCGATCAATGCCGCTACCCTCAACGGAGCCTACGCTATCGAACTGGAGAAGCAACTGGGCGGCATCGCCCGGGGAAAAACCGCCAATGTCATACTGACAAAACCGGTGCCTTCGCCGGCCTATCTCCCTTATGCCTTCGGAAGCGACTGGATAGAGGGCGTTTTTCTGAATGGAAAACGATGGTCCTGAGCGGCGAGCAGGCAATTCCGAAACCGGTCCGTGGGAAAGTTTTGAAACTGTTAACTGCTGGTTGTCCGAAAGCTCCCTTCAGGACAGATCCTTAACACCGGGGCAGCAATAATTAAATCACCCTGTCGTTTTTTTAATCATAGGTGAAAAAAGCATCCATCAATAAGTTTAATAATAGAACATGATCCGAAAGTTTATCTCTCTTTCGTGCTTTCTAATCGGTCTTTTTTCGATTCAGGCACAAACTCCCAGCAACATATCTATAGAAGGAGAAACAGGCGTTACGCTGCGAGCCCCCGAAGACTGCAATGAGGCTGGTACGATCCGGTACGGGTTGCACGAGGGACAGAGTAACGACGTCTCTTCAGAAACGATATATCTCTGTTTTGGCGATTCCATGCAGCTCATACACAACCAGGATTTCATCCTCGACGGAGACCCCAACCCGGGAACCCCGGCGGGTATTGGATACGCCTTTTACGATTGCCCGCCCACTCCAACTTTCAGCGGCTCCGACCTGGCCACTATTGTGCGCGACCCTTGTCTGAATAAGACTAGTCCTATTTTTCTCAACGGGGTACCCGTTCCGCAAACCGATGGGTTGTGGATCGCCGCCGGAGAGGCCAACGGTAATATCATGCTTGCCAACCGCGGGCAACTGCAGGAAACCTTCGCCGGAGGCGAGCCGGTACAATTTTGGTTTGCACCGATTACCATCGATGACTTTGCCAGCCTCACCTATGAAAGTGATGGCGCCGGCGGCCCGGCGGGCCCCTGCGTCGATGTCAGCCCGGAGGCTGCCTTCTCAGTCGTCTATCTCAATCCACTGACCATTGAGGACCTTCGCATCGATGCGGGACCTAACGGCTGTGTGGGATCCTTCGTTATAGACGGCGGCTTGCCGGAGTTTGAAGACCGTAGTGACTACCAGATCACCATTGTCAAAGAAGACGACCCCGGCATCACCGGCCAGGTGGTCATGAATCCATTACCCGAACCCGGCGAGGCAGTGGAGTTTTTTGTTCCCGAGCCCGGCCAGTACCGGATCACGGTAGAAGATGACAAAAGCTGTGCCGTGAGCACCAGTGCCGACATGTCGGGATGCGAAGCCGTAACTTTTGAGTTGCCCTTCATCAATGCCCGCCCCGGGGCCAGTATTTGCCTTGACGTAACAGTTGAAAACTTTCAGGATGTGGCCTTATTTCAGGGTACGATCACCTGGGATTCCGATGTGTTGAACTTCACCGGTATTGAGGGGCTCAACAGTAATCTGATTAACCTGCAGGACGCTTTTGAGACCCCGGCGGAAGACACCCTTACTTTTGCCTGGTTCGAACCGGGCTTTGCCGGAATCAACCTGCCCGACGGGGCCGTTATCTTCCAGGTCTGTTTCGAGGTGGTAGGTGTGCTCGGGCAATCCAGCCCGGTCGCCTTTGTCGATACCCCCACTCCAGTGGAGGTGGGCGACAGTAATGATCAGGAAAAAGGCCATATCACCCGTAGCGGGCAGGTCAATGTATCGGAAGAAGTGCTCTTCGTAGATATCAGTACCGATAGTGTAGAGTGTCCCGACGAGGCCAACGGGGCCATTCAGATACGGGTAGCCCAGGGGCAACCCAATTACCGGGTCAGCTGGGACAGCCTGCCCTCCCCCGGCCCTTTTAAGGGCCCCATTGTCATCACCGACGATGGCGGCGCTACCCGCCTGGAAAACCTGCCGGCCGGTTCGTACGAAATCCGCATTGAAGATTCCGCCTCTCCCCCAAATACCCATATCGACACGGTGGAAATTTTCCAGCCGCTGGCGCTGGGCGCCAGTATTGATGGGCAACAACCCATCTGTTTTGGAGAAAGCACTGGTTCGGTCTCGGTAGAAGTATTTGTCGGGGGGATTATTCAGACCGACCTGAGCGGCTACAGTTTTGCATGGAACCGGAGCAATCAGGATGTATCCCGGCTCGACAGCGTGGGTTCCGGCCTTTATCAGGTAACCGTTACCGCCCCTAACGGATGCACCGCCGAGGCGAGCACCACGCTTTCACAGCCCGCCCCGATCACGCTCGACGAGGTCATTACCGACGCCAGTTGTAGTGGCGCTACCAACGGGGGGCTTATGGTTACGGCCAGCGGCGGCAATCCTTTCACCGGAAATTACACCTTCGAATGGGACAGTCTCGGCACCTTCGTCACCAATGTCTCTACCGTCACCAATCTATCGGCCGGAGAGTACTTTCTGACCGTCACCGACGACAACGGTTGCTTCAGCGCCGATAGCTTCGTTGTCAGCGCCGATAAAATGCTCAGCATCAATGAAGTCATTACCGATATCAGCTGTAACGCTGAAACCGACGGCGAAGTCATCGTCAGCGGCTCCACGACCGGCACCGCCGCAGACTTGCCCTACACCTTTGTCTGGGAAGGCCCCGGCATTCCCGCCGGCAGCAGTGACACCGGCGATAACAGCACCCGCAGCAACCTCGCCGCCGGTGTGTACTCCGTCACCATGAGTGACGCCGATCCTGCAGGTTGCCAGGTCGTAGAAAACTACACGCTTACCGAACCCGATCCTATCGCCATCACACTGGAAGCTAAAACCGACGAAACCTGTGTCGTGGGAATGGATGGCAACGCCCTCATCGAGGTGAGCGGCGGCACGCTGCCCTACGAATACGTCTGGTTCAATGAAGATCGTGATACCATATCCACCGATACCCTGGCTACTGATCTTTCCGCCGGGCGCTACGCCGCCCAAATTACTGACGCCAACGGCTGTATCGACTCACTGGAGGTATTTATCAATGCGCCCACGCCGCCACTGATTCAGCCCATCGAAAATGATACGCTGCTCTGCTTCAACGATACGAACGGCACGCTGACGGTTAATGCTACCCCCGGCAATGCCCCCATCACGGGTTACCAGTGGAGCAATAACATCGCCGGGCAAACGATTACCGGACTGAGCCCGGGTGTGTATTACGTTTCCGTAAGCGCCGAGGACGGCTGTGTGAATGTGGATTCGGCCCTTGTGGTCGCGCCTTCTCCCCTGCAGCTCGACAGCATCGTGGATACCGCGCCAACCTGCGCCGGCGACAGCGATGGCAGCCTCACCGTTTTCGCCAGCGGCGGCACCGCCCCCTATACTTATATATGGAATGACCAGCCAACCAATGATACGCTTTCCTTCAACCTGTATCCCGGTCTGAGCGCCGGCGATTACCAGGTGTCAGTTGTCGACGGCAACAACTGTGAAACGGTAACCGGCAGCGGCACCGTGACGGACCCGCCGGGTATACAGGTCACCTTTACCGACACTGTGGCGGTGAGCTGCTTCGACGATGTCTGTGACGGGCAGGCCACAGCCAATGCCCTATACAGCGATGGTAGTACAGGGCTGTTCACCTTTAGCTGGGAAACCGGCGAATCCGCTTCCGCCGTGTCCAGCGCCTTCGCTTCCCAGCTCTGCGCCGGTCTGCAAACCATTACGGTCACCGACGCCGATCAGTGTTTTTCCGTAGATACCATTGATGTCCCCAGCCCTGCGGCCATTACCATTCAGGCCGGTATTGAGCCGATCAGCTGTAACGGATTGTCAGACGGTGCAGTGACGCTCGAGGTCAGCGGCGGGACTCCGGCTTATGATATTCTCTGGGTAGAATCGGGGGCCAGCGGTAACAGCCTCAGCGATTTGCCCGCCGGGGCCTACAGCGCCGTCATCACCGACGCCAACGGTTGTAACAAATCACAGCTCATCGAAATCCGGGAACCCGCCGCCCTGGAACTGAGTGTGGATGATGCTCAGACCCGGGATCCCTCGTGTAACGGCAGCGATGATGGCGTACTGGCAGTGCAGTTCAACCAGGGTGACAGTATCAACCCCATCGGCCCCGAGCCCTTTACCTGGTCAAACGGCATCGCTCCGGCCAGCGCTCCGGTAGCCGATGGCCTGACGGCCGGCGTTTATGCCGTTACCCTTACCGACGTAAAAGGCTGCCAGGACTCCCTGACTTACACTCTCAACGAACCCAGCCCCATCGTCGCCCTCATTCCCGACCCCGCCGACCCGCGCTGTTTCGGGGAATCGACCATTATCATTATCGATACTATCTTTGGAGGTAACGGTTCTGACCTATTTGACTACACTTATCAGATAGACAATAACGGGCTCGACTTTACCCCGGATCAGCCGGCGGTAGTCTTTGCCGGTCAGCATGTCATCACCGTAGAAGATCCGCTCGGCTGTACTTATCAGGATACGGTGGATATAAACCAGCCGGAAGAACTCACCGTAGCGTTCGATCCGGAAGTAGTCGAAATCGAGCTTGGTGATTCCACCACCCGCCTCGATCCGATCATCACCAATTCGCTGCCGATCGATTCTTTCATCTGGACTCCGACCATGGGCTTGTCTTCCTACAATGTGCAGCGTCCGATCGTCAAAGAGTTTGAAGATCAACGGTATACCCTTACTGTTGTGGATGAAAACGGCTGCCAGGGCACGGGTTCGGTCTTCGTCGAGATCGATCGCAACCGGAACGTCTATATCCCCAACGTCTTCTCGCCGAACGGGGATGGTCCGAATGATGAATTCCGGGTTTTTGCCTGCCAGGGCGTTGAGGAAATCACCTCAGCCCGCATCTTCGACCGCTGGGGTAATCTGGTGTACGAATCAACTGATTTACTGCACAACTGCGACGGAGGCACCGCCATCTGGGACGGCCGTTTAAATGCGCAGTTCATGCAATCCGGTGTCTTCGTCTACATGATTGAAATTAAATTTATCGATAATATCTCCCGGACCTACCGGGGGGATGTGACCTTGTTGCGGTAGAAAAGTTGTTTGGGTTCCTGAGTGGATAAGGACACTCAGGAACTCAAACGCTTTTACCCACCCGGACCTTAGCCTCTTCCTTGGGATAACACAGGTAATACTTGGTAATTAGTTGCGACTGAATGCCGTAATCGGCGCTTTCCGACATGGGCAGCACCCCTCCGTTTTTGTGCAGAATTCTAATTTCGTCCTTGGAGGTAGAATAGGCGTTATTGGTTTCCTTGCCTTCGAAGACGAGATAACGAAGCGCCTCCGAAGAAAAAGGCGACCATTCGATCACCTGTTGCCGGATGTTTTCCACATAGCTGCGATCGAAGGGGCGGTTGCTGAGCTCCAGCCGGAAGAGGCGGCGGTGGAGGAGGGATTTAGAAAGGTAGGCCAAAAGAGGATCCTCTGCGTGGTTCCAGCTTTTGAGGGCCGAAATGATATCGAAATCATCCAGCTCGGCGAAATAACCCAGGGCCTGCCCCTCTTCAGCGTGAAAACGGTCGGCGGTGATGTCGTTATACAGAAAATAAGCCAGGCTTTCCGAACAGTGCAGCCGGACACCGCCGCGGGCGAGCATCTGTGCGCGACGCAGGGTCTGTACGAGCATTTGTTCTGCAGACAGTACCGTTTTGTGCAGGTAGACTTGCCAGTACATCAGCCGGCGGGCAACGAGGAATTTCTCCACTGAATAAATGCCCTTTTCCTCCACCACGAGCTCCCCTTCGTGTACCGCCAGCATTTTGATAATGCGGTCGTACCCGATCACCCCTTCGTAGACCCCCGTGAAGAAGCTGTCGCGGTTGAGGTAGTCCATGCGGTCCATATCGAGCTGCCCCGAAACCAGTTGATGGAGGAAGCGTTTGTGATAACTGTTTCGGAAAATTTTCAGCGCCAGCTCCAGTTTGCCGTCGAAGTGCTCATTGAGCTGCGCCATAAAAAGAGCCGAAAGTTCTTCGTGGGAAATCTGAATAAGCGTATTCTCCAGGGTATGAGAAAAAGGGCCGTGCCCGATATCGTGCAACAGGATGGCAATGTAAGCAGCCTCGGCTTCTTCTTTCGTAATCTCGACGCCTTTATCTCTCAATACATCAATGGCCTGCGTCATCAGGTGAAAAGCGCCCAGTGCGTGATGAAAGCGGGTGTGCAGTGCTCCGGGATAAACATAATGCGTAAGACTTACCTGCTTGATTCGTCGCAGACGCTGGAAGAAGGGGTGTTCAATCAGTTCAAAAATTATCCCGTAAGGCACGCTGACGAACCCGTACACCGGATCATTAAAAATTTTTTTTCCATTCATTATTACCTGATTTCAGCCCGATTACAGCAAGGCGCACAACTGAATCCAATGCTATGGTGTTCTGAGAATGTACCTTTTACAACGACCGTGATTGCCTCCGTTTTTTTTTGCTATTTTCCGCAAACTTCCGCAATGACCGGCGAAAAGCATTGAATTAAAGGGATAAATTTCCATCGATCACTGTAAAAACAAGTGGAACAAGAAATGTTTCATCTGAAAAAACAGTTGGATAAGGGAACATTTACGCTATCCCAAAATACCTGAATTAACGAAACCACAGGAAAAACAGCATGGATAACATCAAAATACTTTGGGCCGATGACGAGATTGATTTGCTGAAACCGCAGTTGCTGTTTCTGGAGAAAAAAGGCTATGACGTCATCACCGTGACCAACGGTCATGACGCCCTGGAAGAATGCGCCCAAAACAACGATATCGACGTCGTTTTTCTGGACGAAAGCATGCCCGGTATCACCGGACTGGAAACCCTTTCCCAGATCAAAGAATCCTACCCCAACCTGCCCGTAGTGATGATCACTAAGAACGAGGCGGAAAATGTGATGGAAGAAGCAATCGGCGCCGAGATCGCGGACTATCTGATCAAACCGGTTAATCCCAATCAGATTTTGCTTACGCTGAAAAAAATTATCGATAACAAGCGCCTTGTCCGCGAGAAAACCTCCTCTGATTACCAGCAGGAGTTCCGGCAGATTTTCATGCGCATCAACAGCGGACTCGATCACGAAGAATGGGTGGATGTGTACCGTAAAATCGTCAACTGGGAAATCAAGATTGATCATTCTCACTCCGTCGGAATGGCGGATATTCTCTCTATGCAGAAGAGTGAGGCCAATACGGAGTTTTCCAAATACATTGTAAACAATTACCTGCACTGGGTCCGCGATGGCGACGGGCCGGTGATGTCCAACAATTTAATGCGCAGCAAAATCTTCCCGCATGTGACGGAGGAAGTTCCCACCATCATGCTGTTACTCGACAACCTCCGCTATGATCAGTGGCGCGTCATCGAGCCGATCATATCGGAGCTGTTCCGTATTGAAGAAGAAGATTATTTTTACAGCATCCTGCCTACCTCCACCCAATACAGCCGCAATGCCATCTTCGCCGGCATGATGCCTTCTGAAATAGAAAGGCACTTTCCCAACTGGTGGAAAAATGACAACGAGGAGGGTGGCAAAAACCTCCACGAAGACGATTTCCTGGCCGAGCAGGTCAAGCGTACCTTCCGCAAGCCCATTCGGCACGATTACGTCAAAGTGACCAATGTAGGCCATGCAAAGCAGGTGCAGGACAATATCATGAATTACCTGCAGAATGACTTCACGGTGATCGTATACAACTTCATCGACATGCTCTCGCATGCCCGCACCGAGATGGAGGTGCTCAAGGAACTGGCCGGCGATGAAAAAGCCTACCGTTCCCTGACGCGTTCGTGGTTCCAGAATTCTCCGCTGTGGATCGCTCTGCAAAAAGTAGCCGAACGCGACGTCAACCTGATCGTCACTACCGACCACGGCACCATCCGCGTCAATACGCCCTCCAGAGTGGTCGGCGACCGGGAAACGACGACCAACCTGCGCTACAAAGTTGGTAGGAACCTACAGTACGAACGCCGTGACGTCCTCGAGGTGCGCGATCCGGAAAAGGCCCTCTTACCGCGACCGAATGTCAGCTCAACGTTCATTTTTGCCAAAGAAGATAAATTTTTCCTCTATCCGAATAACTACAATTACTACAACAACTACTACAAGGATACCTTCCAGCACGGCGGCATCTCCCTGGAGGAGATGATCTGCCCGGTGGTGCGCCTGCGAACGAAATGAGGCGAATTGAAAATTGGGAAGGCGATTCTTCCGACTTCCCACTTCCGACTTCCCACTTACGACTTCCGACTTCTCTAAAGTCCGTTCACTTCCAGAGATTCCCGGATTTGCGGATGGCTCTCCAGGAAGTCGCGCAGGCGGAAAAGGCTGGGTACGAAGAGGATGCGGCGGCCAAAGTTTCCGGGTTCGATCAGGTAGAGGTTGGCCGTGCTAAAAAACAGAAATTTACTGACCTCGATGCGTTCCACATTGTGGAAAGGATAGCGGTAGGTTTTGAAGTAATTCGTAACATAGACGAAGCTGTTGTCCATTTCCACCCGCTTCAGGTCGAGCAGTGTGAAATAGAACATGGCCAGTCCACTCAGATAGAAAAGGAGAACTATGAGCTGAAAAGTGGTGCGCGGCATATTGCCGACATATCCGTAATCCGTCAGGAAAACGGCCAGGGTGACGGCCCCGAACAGAACGATCCAGAAAGTGGGAATAAATATTTTTAAAAAAAGCGTCAGGTTAGTCGATATGCGATGCATGAAATTTCCTTCTGTTTTTACGGGAGCGCAGCCCGCCCTCTAAAAAAGCGCTTCCCGGGTTGTTTACGGCCCCGGGGCTCATTCATTTTTCATCAATTCTCTCTCTCTTTCCGCTTCTTTTGCTGCTTCTTCCCGCACGACCCGCGCCGAGACCAGGATGCTAATCTCATAGAGGATGAACAGCGGAATGCCGATGAGGAACTGCGTGACCACATCCGGGGGCGTCAGCATGGCAGACAGCATCAGAATGCCGATAATGGAATGGCGGCGGTATTTGCGCAGGTCATCCGGCGTTACCAGTCCGATGCGGGACAGGAAATACACCACCACCGGCAATTCGAAAATCAAGCCTGCCGGGGCGGTAAACATGATCATGTAATTGATCAGGGAGGACAAGGTCGGGACATTCTCGACGCCGGGAATGGTATACCCTGCCAAAAACTTAACGGCGAAGGGGGAGATGATAAAGTATCCGAAGGAAACCCCCAGCATAAACAAGAAAGAACAAACAAAAACCGCACCACGGGCCGTTTGTTGCTCCTTGGAATAGAGTCCCGGTTTGATGAAGGTCCAGAATTCCCAGAAAATATAAGGGAAAGAAGCGATAAAGCCGGTGATGAACGATACTTTGATACTGGTGATGAACGCTTCCCCGAAACCAATCGCCTGCTTGCGGAATACCGGCGGCTCCAGGCACATAATATCGCCCAGCATCAACCATTCCGAGAGCCCGCAAAAGGCCCGGTAGGAAAGAAAGTCTTCATAGGTGGGTGCAAAGATCACTTTGTCGAACAGCCAGTCCTGAAAGATGAACAATACGATACCAATCGTAACGATAACCGCCAGTGACCTGATAATATGCCAGCGCAATTCCTCCAGGTGTTCCAGAAAGGTCATCTCCTTGGGTGCTTCCTTCTGATCCTCTATTTTATCTACATCGATCTGATCCAATGGCATGTTTTTCCTCCATTTATTCCGGCAAAGGCTAACCCCCGGCTTCTCGGAAAAGGTATTTTGTAAAATAACTATCCTGGAAAGCCGATGGTTTTAAGGATTGAAAATAAAAATGTCGCGCCTAAAAAGCCATAGTCCTTCTTCCTTTCTTCATCAAGGGCAAAAGTAAGAAATTTTGGTATAGTCTTACCTATCTTTTCGCAGCTCCTCCGAAAAGAAAATCAAACCGGGAATCCGATAAAAAAGCTTATTTTGGCGCCTGATGCCGGCCCCGGGTACTTTAAACCACGGGGCTTTTGCATTTCGGTAATTGCGAAGGTATGGATATTTTACTCAATATAGGATTGTTCATTATCAGCCTGGCAGTGCTTTTGAAGGCCTCTGACTGGTTCATCGATTCGGCGGAGCAAATCGGGTTATCCGCGGGGATTTCTCCTTTCATTATCGGCGTAACGATCGTTGCATTCGGCACTTCCCTGCCCGAGCTGGCTACTTCCATCGCGGCGGTGCTGGGAGGAGAGTCGGAAATCGTCGTGGGCACCGTCATTGGGTCCAATATCACCAACATTGCCCTGGTACTCGGTCTGGTAGCTGTCTTTGTCGGGAAGATTGACCTGGAGTACAATATCTGGCACATCGATATCCCCTACCTCTGGGGATCCGCTTTTATGCTGTGGTTCGTGCTGCGCGATCTGAATATTTCCTTGTTTGAAGGCCTGCTATTCCTGGGCGGCATCGCCATTTTTCTCGCTTATTCGATAAAATCGGACGAAAAGGGCTCTATGATCGAGACCAGGCCCAACTGGCGAACCTATTTTATGTTATTGCTCGGCGGCGTGCTGGTCTGGCTGGCTTCCGATTATACCATCCTCGCCATTCGCCGCCTGTCCGCTATCGCCGGGATAGATCCCGGGGTAATTGCGCTTTCAGCCGTTGCCATCGGCACCTCGCTGCCGGAGGTGATCGTCAGCCTTACCGCTGCCCAAAAGGGCAAATCGTCCATCGCGGTAGGCAATGTACTGGGCTCCAATATTTTCAACACCTACATCGTTATAAGCATCCCCTCTTTCGTGGGAAAAATCGCCGTTCCGAAAACCATCCTCGAATTTTACCTGCCCCTCATGGTCGTGATGACCATCCTGTTCGGCGTCATGGCCAACAACCGGAAAATTACCCGCTGGGAGGGAGCCCTGCTGCTGCTCTTCTACCTGCTCTTTGCTTCGGAGATATTTGCAGGAACGAGGTAGAGCGTACACGGTTTCACAGTTAGTACCTGGACACAAAAACGCAACAGCGCACTACAAGAAAAGAATTAAAGGGGTGGACTATGAATACAAAATATCTTATATTTAGGATGAAAATGGGCTCCGCAGCCTAAAACCCCGGCAAAACTGAATATTCCTGCCGAAAAACAAGCCCACATTTCAACTTCAGAAGGGAACATTACGATAGTATAAAGGGAAAACGAACCGTGCCGTTGATGAAGGGTCAACAGCGCAGCTTTAATTGATAAATGAACATATTATGAGAAAACTACTACTCACCTTCGTGTGGGGGAGCATTGCTATTCTGATGGGCTTTAGCCAAGGCACAACGCTCTCCAAAGGAGAAATCGCCTTCACCGGTTACACCTCTGTTGCTAAAGTTGATAATACTCAGGTTGATATGGATGGATTCTCCTTCATCCTCCTCACCGATGTTGAAGCCGAGACTGAAATCCGCTTTTCCGATCGGGGTTGGGATAATAACGGAGAAGGAGGTTTTGCCATGACTGGTGAAGACCAGATTGCATGGCAGGCCAATACTTCGCTTCCTGCCGGCACCATTTTGATTGTCGACCTGGAAACAGAAAGCGTAAGCGCCCTCAACCTCGCCTCCGGCCTGTCGCCGGGAACTATCGTTACTCTAGGCGACGGGATTGATCTAAATGACCAGGGCGATCAATTGTTCGCGTTTCAGAGCACGATTGACGATCCAAGTTTACTTGCCGGTATCCATATGGCGGGAAAATGGGATCCCAATACCGCTAAAATCAACACGGAACAAAAATCTCACCTCCCGTCCGATCTCGAATCCGGCGCCTTCGCCCTGGCTTTCGATGATCCTCCTCCGGCCAACCCCAGCAATGCAATCTTCAATTTGCCGGCGCTTTCCGGGACGCCTGCTGAGATCCTGGCAACGCTCAACGACCAAAACAATTGGGAAACCTCCAAACAAAACGAGCTACCCCTAGATTTGACTACCCAATTCGAAATCGCCCTTCCCATTGAGCTCACTGCTTTCAGTGCAGCCTGGCAAAAAGACCACGTGCTGATCCAATGGAGCACCGCCTCCGAGCTCAACAACGACTATATGGCCGTCGAACGCAGTACCGACGCCGAAAGTTTCCGGGAAATCGGTCGCGTGCAGGGACAGGGCAGTACTTCCCAGCCCCAACAGTATCTGCTGAAAGATGAATCGCCGGCGCCTCACCTCAATTACTACCGGCTGCGGCAGGTAGATTTTGACGGCTCCGTCAATTATTCGGATATCGTTAGCGTAGTCATTCCGGAAAACAGCATTGAAGCCTTATTATACCCTGTCCCGGCGAAAGACCGGATCACCTTACAACTCGGAGCAGCGCTGAAAAAGGCTGCACAGCTTCTGATCACGGGCCCTGACGGACGAGTCTGGAAAATACAACAAGTGGCTGCCGGCGAAACTCAACCCCGGGTCGATATCCATGACTTGCCGGCCGGAAACTACTTCCTGGAACTGGAACTTCCGCACGGACGGCAAACTTTCCGGTTCAGCAAGTATTGAACACTTCCGATTTTGCCCTGAGCTTAAGGTAGTAGAATATTCCTTCTGCCGGAAAAGCTGTAATTTTGAGCGCCTTTAAACAGGAGGACCTGCAGAGGGCTTATAAGAAAAACAGTATTCACCAAAAAGGACGATCATGTTTGGAGATCTGATGGGTAATATGGAAGAAAAACAAAAGGCTATGCGCCAGAAGCTGGCTGAAATTACGGTAGAAGCCGAGGCCGGCGACGGCGCCGTGCGGGTGCAGGCCAACGCCAATCGCGAAATCATCAATATTGCTATTGACCGGGATAAACTCGACTGGGAGGATACCGAAATGGTGGAAGACCTGATCACCGTAGCCGTCAACCTCGCCCTCGAACACGCCGCCGAACGCGAGGCCGAAGAGTCGGAGCGGCTGATCCGGGAAATGCTGCCGCCCGGCATGGAAGGACTTTCCGGCATGTTCGGCTAATAAGAACTCCTGCTCCCCGAAATATTGTGCTTTTACTTTCGTTATTTTTGTGACATCGCTGCCCGCAGTGATTCGGTTTTCTATTTCGCGAAAGCATATCCAAAAAAATCAGAAAGCTCTTGATGAAACATATACTGCTGCTTAGCCTGCTGGCCGCGGCCTCCTCACTGGCTGCCCAGACGACGAACGGCCTTATCGCCTACTATCCCTTTGACGGCACCCTCACTGATGTTACGGGCAATTCCGCCAATACCGGCATTCCCAGTGGTGACGTCCTGTTTCTCTGTGGAGTGGACGAAACCGCCCTGGCCTTCAACGGCGCCACGGATCAGGTCAACATCGCCGGGCCGCTTACCGAAGAGTTTAACGTGGAGAATTTCTCTCTGAGCTTCCACTTCAAATCTACCGGCGATGCCGGAACGCAGTACCTGCTCTCCAAACGAAGAACCGACTGCGCCGGTGACTTCGCTTTCTTTATCCGTTACCGGGCCGCTACCCGGACGCTGAACGCCGTATTCGCCGAGACCCCCAATAAGAGCGTCTCCCTCATTCATCAGCTGCCCGATGATCGCTGCTGGTTCCACGTCGCGCTGGTCCGCGACGAGAATCGCATCAAACTGTTTATCGACGGGCAATCGGTCCAGGAAGGGGTGACCGTCGGCAGAATCAACATCGAAAACGACGGCGATCTGATTATCGGTAATACCGACTGCCTGGGTCCCAACGAAGCTCCTTTTGACGGACTGATGGACGAACTGCGCTTTTACGACCGCGTGCTGGGAGTGGATGAGATCCGAAATCTCAATTTCCGGCCGGATAAGATACAAACCCCGGACACCCTTATTTTTCTCGGTAACACGCTCGACATCGAGCTGACCAATACCTGCGCCACCGAATTCCGATGGTCCCCGATGGAAGGCCTCAGTGACCCCAATTCTCCGGAACCGACGGTTACAGGGCTCACTCCCGGCGTCATCACTTATACCCTTGAAATGACCCACGACCTCACCGGTTGTACCGCCCTCGACTCTATCAGCATCAACGTCATCGATCCGGATGATCTCGACTGCCGCAGCATTTTTCTGCCCACCGCTTTCACCCCAAACAACGATGAGCTCAACGACACTTACGGTATCAGCAACCCCTTCGCCCTGCAGGAACTCCTGTCCTTTGAAATATTTGACCGCTGGGGCGGCCGCGTTTTCTTCACCACCGACCCTTTTGAAAGGTGGGACGGCTCCGTCAACGGTACGCCACTGAATTCTGGGGTGTTACTCTATAAGATTGTCTACCGCTGTCAGGAGGAAGAGCTGGTCAAAACAGGGAGTGTGACAATTATGAGATAAGGCAGCCTCCTGCTCAAAGCCGGAAAATTTACCCGGCCAAGCTGTGCAAAGCGTATTTTATCGATTCAGCATGGCACCTGATATCCAGCCTGCTCATCTTCCTTCGTGATCTGGCCGGGAACTGTGTTTCTATCCAAGAAAATCGATTATCCTTAGGGGGCGCGAAGCAGCAGCGCCGCGGATAAGAAACTGATAGCCTGCAGAGAGAAAACGATTTGCGTTTTCCCTGCGCCGGTCAGACAGGCTTGGCGCCCTCTGTGCCTTTACGTGCGGGCCCTTGTCAGTTCGGCTGATAGGTTGCTGTGCAGTCAAGTAGCTTTTCGCTTGCGCGAAAAGACGCTTTTGCACCCCCATGCCAAGGCGCAAAAGTCACAAAGCACACAGCAACAGTTTATAAATGCATTGCCGGCGACATAGAGCTTCACGCTCCAGTATTCAGCATTATGCCACTGTCCGACAAATGCCCTCATAACATCGGCGGGTAGCGGGCCGGGGTTTCAATTTTAATTACCTTTAATTATCTGCAAAAAATGATCTCCCCATTTTATCAGGAACGAAGAAAGCAGCAGTCTGAAAGCTTTCTCCATACGAAGGAAGAAAAAGTGGAATGATGAATCATCTGTACCAGTACATGGTCAATTTTAGTATGCCTGAAGAATTGCCTGAGGCCTTTTTCGAGCTAATGCCCTACCAGGAGACCATTGTCGACCGCTACCTGAGTGAAGGGAAGCTGATCAATTACGCCCTTTCCCTGGAACAGGGACAGCTGTGGGCCATTTTCAACGCCAATTCAGAGATGGAAGTACTGGAAATGATCATCGACTTCCCGCTCACTGAGTTCATGAGAGTGGAGGTTTCCCTACTCAATTCTTACCGGGCGCTGGAACACCCCGCTCCGGAATTTTCCCTTAATTGAGTCGATTTTCAACATCTGCATTCTGTTTTTTGTCAAACAAGAAAACGAAGCTATGCAGATCATGAGAAACGTAAAACTGGCCAGCCGAAGCGGGCGGCCCTTATTGCTTGACACCTACCAGTCGGCTGAGAGCCCCGCCCGTGGCATCGTCGTCTTTGCTCATGGGTTTAAGGGATTCAAAGACTGGGGGCACTGGAACCTTATCGCCAAAGCTTTTGCGGAAGCCGGTTTTCTTTTTATCAAGTTCAACTTTTCCCACAACGGAACTACCCTGGAGAGGACCACCGAGTTTGAAGACCTCGAGGCCTTCGGGCAGAACAACTTTACCAAAGAACTCCAAGACCTGGACGCAGTTCTCGACTGGCTGCACAGTGGTAATACAGGACTTTCCGCCGCCATGCTGCCGCTGGACCGGGTCGTGCTTATCGGCCATAGCCGCGGCGGCGCCATCAGTATCATCAAAGCCGCACAGGACGAGCGGGTAGCTGCGCTGGTCACCTGGGCATCGGTGAGTAGCCTGGCTTATGCCTGGCAGGATCCCGAGCTGGTGCAGCGCTGGAAAAATGAGGGCGCCTACCACGTGGAAAACAGCCGCACTAACCAGCAAATGCCTCTTTATTACCAAATTTATGAGGACTACCAGGCCAACCCCGATTTATTTGATGTGAAAAAAGCCGCCTCCGGACTGCAAAAACCCTGGCTCATCCTGCACGGCACGGCAGATCCCGCCGTACCGGTCGCCGCTGCCAAAAAACTGAAGGAATACAATGATCGCGCTACCTTACATCTAATCGAAGGCGCCGATCACGTATTTGCCGGAAAGCATCCCTTTGAAGGACGTGAGCTACCGGCGCCCTCGAAGGAATTGGTGGAAGAGTCGATCAATTTCCTGGAAAGGCGCCTGTCATAAAAAAAACCCGGTCCAGAAAAGGTGGGAACCGGGCATTGAATACGTTCAGAGAGAGCGAAAAAAGCTGAAGGCTTGATCAAAATGGTTTTCGGGGTTTAGTTTTACACTTGGTCAAGCTGGGTTATACAGGGTCTAGAAAAAAAGTTTTTGGGGATACTTTTAAATGCTTGTTTATTATAAAGAGCCATCGGACAGCTGAATTCCATAAAATGGCAGCAAAAAAATTTATTTTTTTCATCCGCCCCCTTTTTTGTGCTCACAGCGAAAAGAAGCCACTTTATAACCCGATCAACAGGAGGTACTAATCCGGGTCCAGCGACGCTTTCGCCATGACTCGCAGATTATATTTTTCGAATAGACTCCAAGTTTTTCTTATTTTCACCCCCTGAGATGCCCTTTGCACATGTCGTGCAGAAAACAAGAAAAGCCATGCTGTCGCTTTTTCGAACCAATCAATTACTGTGGAGCGTGTTGCTGTTGCTCTATGCCGGCGTACTGCATAGCTCCGTCTTTTTACTGGAAGACCAATGGGAGCCGGGCGCCTACGGCGTCTTCAGCGCCTGGATATATAGTACCATCGGCTACAAAGGGCTCATTCCGGACCTATTGACCATTTTCCTTCTTTTTGTTCAGGGAGCCTTACTAAACGGACTAAACCTCAATCACCGCTTCGCGGAGGAGGTCAGTTTGTTTCCCGGATTACTGTTTGTACTAGTGGCCAGCCTGCTTCCGGAGTTTCTCCACCTGTCACCGCTTCACCTCGCCAACATTTTCTATATCATTGCTCTCTTCGAGCTGTTGTCTATTTACAACAGCAAGCACAGCGAAGGAAATATTTTTAACGCCGGCCTCTGGATTGGAATCGGCAGTCTGTTTTATTTTTCCCACCTGATCCTGTTGCTGCTGGCCTTTGCCAGCCTGGCTGTCCTGCGTGCTTTCGATTTACGGGAGCGCTTCATGTTGCTGAGCGGACTCGCTGTCCCCTATCTGCTGAGTGGACTCTATTTTTTCTGGGTCGATCAGTGGGATTACTTTCTTTTGCAACAGTTCGGCGTCAACTACGACCTGCTCGATTTCCCGCTTAGAGGATATTCCAATTTCACTTATCTCAAACTGGGCCTGTTCGCCTTGTTGCTGCTCATCGTGCTCTTCAACCGTAGCCGGTATGTCCTCAGGCGCATCATGCAGGAGCAAAAAAAGATCAATATTCTCTTTTGGGGACTGCTGCTCGCACCGCTTACCCTCCTTTTTCAGGCGAATATCCACCTTGACCATCTATTACTGTTGAGTATTCCCCTCGGTCTGCTGCTATCGATAAACTTTATTAACATGCGTCCCAACTGGGCTGAGCTGTTCCATTTCCTGCTCTTCCTGACCGCCCTTTTGCTCCAGTACCGGTCCCAGCTGTTGGAAGGGTTGGGAATTTGAAACAGGAGATGAAATCATTGCGGTAGATTGGCGCCGGGATTGAAAAATTACACAGAGGATATGTTTTTAGAACAATAGGAAAAGCCTGATTGTGTTAATCTTTTATTATCAGTGATCTCCGGCACATAATAATAGTAGCTGATCCGTAAATTTGCACTATGAAAACAACGCATAACAAGATTTTTTCTCTGGCTGGATTGCTCTTGCTGTTATCGGTATCTGCATTTGCGCAAAGGAGTCCCGTGAGCTGGAGCTTCCGGGCCGATAAAGTGGAAGGCGATACCTACCAGCTGGTCTTTACCGCTGATGTAGATAACGGCTGGTACATCTACTCGCAGCACCTGGACGAAGGCGGCCCCATTCCCACTTCTATTTCCTTCGAGGAAAGTGAGCACTTTGAACTGCTCGGCGAGACGGGCGAAGAGGCCCGTAAGCGCAAGGAAGGGATGGATGAGCTATTCGGCATGAACGTCATTAAGTTTGGCGAGCAAGCCGTATTTACGCAGCGTATCCGGGTTGAGGATCCTTCTCAGCCGGTAAAGGGAAGCCTGGAATTCATGACCTGTGATGACGAGCAATGCCTGCCGCCCCAGACGGTGCCGTTCGAGATTACGTTAGAGTAGAGGAAGGAAGCCTCGGCAGTGGGCCGTATACATACGGTGAAGCCGGGCGGAAGCACAGAGACCTGACGCGGTCTCCACTCAACCCCTCAGCAGCCGACAAATAATGAAAGGCCCTCTTCCTCTGTGGTAAAACCCCGTCCACCCACAGAACCAAGAACCGCGAGGAAACGTTTTTTGTAAGTCCCGCCGCCTCCCGGCGGACCAAACTACTAGCGACGCGAAAAAAAGATAAGGAAATATGCCCTGCATCATGAAACACAGCCTAGTACTCCTGGCCCTGCTGAGCAGCCTCACGCTCGGTGCACAGATATTGGATCCCGTAGACTGGACGAGCAGTTACGAGCGGGTCGATGAGCAGACCTATGATCTCATTTTCAAGGCAGAAATCGATGAGGGCTGGTATGTTTATTCCCAGTACATCGAAGAAGGCGGCCCCATTCCTACTACGATATATTTCGACGAAGGAGAGCATTTCACCGTTTCGGGCAAGGCCGAAGAAAACAGTGATCACCGAAAAGAAGGGTGGGACGATATCTTTGATATGGAGGTGACCAAATATTCAAAGTCGCTGACCATTGTGCAGCGGGTTAAAGTCCTGGATTCCGGCACACCAGTGAGTGGTTTTCTGGAATTTATGACCTGCGATGACGAACAATGCCTGCCACCCGATCAGATCGATTTCAGCTTTAACCTGTCAGCTGTCACTCCGGAAGAAGAGCCCGGCGTTCAGGGCTCCTCCCCTGCTTTGGAAGAGACAGCAACGGCGGACGCCGAAACATCTGCTCCGGCCGTGAGCGGCTCCTCCGCCCCCTTAGGAGGCATCAGCAATCCTGTCGAAATAAGCGCCGAGCTGAAGCGCATCAGCCATACCGAATACGAACTGATATTCCACGCCGATATAGAAGACGGCTGGTATACCTACTCTCAATTCCTGGAGGGAGACGGCCCCGTTCCAACGGCGATTATCTTCGAAGCACCGGAGGGGGTCGAACTGTACGAAGCGCCACAGGAATCGGGCCCCAAACGCGTGAAGGAGTACGATCCCACCTTCGGCATGGATCTCATCAAGTTTAAAAAACGGGGCACTTTCAGTCAGAAGTTCCGCGTGACGGATCCACAGCAAGCGGTGAAAGGCTATTTCGAGTACATGGCCTGCGACGAGTCGCGCTGCCTTCCCCCGGAGATGATCGATTTTAATGCCGATCTCAGCGCTCTGGCGCTAAGACTCGGTGGTGAACTGGAGGACTTACCCCTGCCGGCAGAAAAAGAGAGTGCCGGGGGAGCCTTGACCTATAATATGAACAAACCCGATATGGAGGATCCGGCCGGGCAGTGTGGAGAATCAACCACCGTCAAGGCCGGTGCTGGTTACTGGAATATCCTCGCGCTCGGGTTTATCGGGGGGTTGCTCGCGTTGCTGACCCCTTGTGTTTTTCCGATGATTCCGCTGACGGTCAGCTTTTTCACTAAAAGCAGCGGCAACCGCCGCAAGGGCATCGCCAACGCCTCGATGTACGGTTTATTCATCCTCGCGGTTTATGTTCTTCTGAGTATTCCTTTCCATCTGATGGACAGCGTCAATCCCGACATTCTCAACGATATATCCACCAATGTGTGGCTCAACCTGGCCTTTTTCGCCATTTTCATCTTTTTTGCATTCTCCTTTTTCGGGTACTACGAACTGACGCTTCCCGCCAGCTGGACCAACCGGGCCAGCTCTGCGGAAGGTATCGGCGGCATCTTCGGCATCTTTTTCATGGCGCTGACGCTGGCGCTCGTTTCTTTCTCTTGCACGGGCCCCATACTCGGTTCCCTGCTGGCCGGAGCGCTCACTGCGGAAGGCGGCGCCTGGCAGCTCACCGCCGGCATGTCAGGTTTTGGTTTGGCGCTGGCGCTGCCCTTCACCGTATTCGCCGCTTTCCCCAGCATGCTCAATGCCCTGCCCAAATCGGGCGGCTGGCTCAATACGGTCAAGGTTACCCTGGGCTTCCTGGAGCTGGCCCTGGCGCTGAAGTTTCTCTCCAACGCCGACCTGGTCAAACACTGGGGCATCCTGAAAATCGAACCTTTCCTGGGGTTGTGGATACTCGTTTTCCTCGGTCTGGGACTGTACCTTTTCGGTGTTATCCGTTTTCCTCATGATTCTCCCAATCAGAAGATTTCCTGGGGACGCCGGAGTCTGGGCGTCCTCTCGCTGGCCTTTGTCGTCTACCTTGCTTCCGGCTTCCGCTACGATGAGCAGGCCGGTACTTATCACTCCCTGAAATTACTCAGCGGACTGGCGCCGCCGGCCGGCTACAGCCTCTTTCACCCCAGCGATTGCCCCCAGAACCTCAATTGTTTCAAGGACCTCAACGAGGGCCTGGCCTACGCTCGGGAAGTGAACAAGCCCGTGATGATCGACTTCACGGGCTATGCCTGCGTCAATTGCCGGAAAATGGAGGAGCACGTATGGCCGGAAAAGGAAGTATATGGAAAGTTGAAAGATGATTACGTACTCATCTCTTTGTACGTCGATGATAAAAAGGAATTGCCTGCGCCGGAACAAGTCGTCGTAGAGAAGGCGACCGGCGGCCAACGCAAACTGCGGACCTATGGTCAGAAATGGGCGCATTTCCAGGCGGAATACTTCGGCACCAATGCTCAGCCCTTCTACGCACTAGTCTCCCCCGAGGGAGAACTGCTCAGCAACCCGGTAGGCTATACGCCCGATGCCGGCGAATACGCGCAGTTCCTGGAATGCGGCAAAGAGGCTTTTAACAGCCTGGTGGAGAAAAACAAAGTTGGGGGGGAACAGCTGGGAGAGAGGTAAGGAAAGCGGAAGTCGGAAGTCGGAAAAAAACACGTTTCTGAACATCGCTTTCCGGGTAGAGCGGTTCGTTACCTCCCCGCTCCCCCACAGACCCGTACGAGCGGCTTTCCCGCATACGGTTCCTCTGATTTAAGGCTTCGCTAAGTGATAACTGCGGTAGATTCTTGGTTTTGTCA
>Ga0209949_1000175_pt1 | contig 36397 bp, 29 predicted proteins | sample SalPonC_black_MG_FD_185711 | JGI IMG/M metagenome (GOLD analysis project Ga0209949, IMG submission 185711) | Salt pond soil microbial communities from South San Francisco under conditions of wetland restoration - Salt Pond MetaG... | ecosystem: Environmental > Aquatic > Marine > Intertidal zone... | reverse complement strand
GCCGCGCGCTCCCTAGAGGGAGCGGAAGGCCGGAGCAGGGCGCTGTCTCAGACACAGCGCGCATAGCGCGGCGAGACGCGCCCGTTGCTGCGCAGGCCGGAGCGAAGCGACGGCTTGCGCAGCAACGGTCTGTGCATGCGCCGGCCCGACGTTTAGGAGGGCTGGACGTATGCACTTTGTTGTAGCGCGTTTTTCTTCATTCAAAATGGTAAACCTTCATCTTCACTCTCATTTTCTGCAGTTTCCAGATACCATCCAGACAGTTGTAGGGAACACCTATCTTCAGTTTCTCCGTTTCTATCCCACCATCTTGCCAATGAAACTCTAACTAATGTGCCAGAAGGAATTGTGTCAATTGGTTCATTGAATCCAACATAGGGAAAGCTTCTCCAGCCATTAACATTTGGGTAATTATACCTTACTTTCTCGTAAAAAATTCTCTTTGTTAGGTTTCTATCCGGTATCCAAAACCCTACACTACAATTAGGAACTTCACCGTTTTCCGAAATATACCCACTTCCATTATTTGTCCATTGAAGCTTACCATCGAATAAATTATCGGGGCTGCCTCTCCAAATTGTCACATTAAGCTTTTCTTGGAGGTAATCGACCATTCGCTGAATACTAGAGAATGTAAACTTATATGACATAGAAGTCACAAGAATATCTTCAACATGAGGTGGTCGATTGTAATCTCGTTCGTTAAATGTGATTGTGTAAACTTCACCTACTTCAAGATCTGAATCAGAATCTTGATTGTATCCATATTCATTTAAAAGGCGCACTAATCGACCGTTTGCTAGCACACCCCCTACACAAGCAGCGTTTGACATATGAGTTTTAGCGACGATTATTACATCCATTACAAGTGAGTTATCTTATAGCCTAGTTTTTCCAATCTGTCAGCCACTATTGATCTATGGCATGCTTCAGGTTTTTCTTCCACGCAAAATAATACTACTCTATCTGCTCCAACTTCATCAAGTTTTTCTAAGAATGAATCAAAGTCGAAATTACTTAGAATTCGGTCTTTATATGCAATTGTAAAAACTTGACCCAATCTATTTCTATCCCTTTTCAATTCACCCTTTTGTGCATCCGCTTCCTTCTGCAATTCTCGAATTTCTTTAGTTGGAGCAAGGTCAATAACATGCCCATATTTAATGTCGAGATCATTTAATTTTTCCTGCAAACGTTTACTGTTTACGAAAGCATACTTTGCACCTCTAACACCTCTTCTCTGACGGATATCACAAAAGGTATCGATCCTGTTTTCAATCAGCTTTTCAAAATATTCCTCTTCTGAGGAGTTATAAACCCCTATGGTGAAAAATTCCATATTAATATGATTTTCTAGATGTGAAATCCAATTCATTACCAAACAAGTCAACTGTTCCTTTCCCTTTAGTTAACTCAAGCATTACGGTTTCTTGAGACTTGATTTTCTTGTCGGTAACTATATGATTAAGTGAGATTTCTTTCTTAAGCAGCTCTTGACCTATCAATTTACTTCTGTGACATTCTTCAGGCTTTGATTCACTGCACATTATTGCAATTTTTATGTGTTTCTCATTCGCAGTCATCAGCCTTTTCAGTCCATCTTTAAAAAAGTCTTTCTCCTTGATTAAATCATATACCACTTTTCCGTTTGGATCATAACAACTCCGATCATCGGGAAGTCCTCCGAGGGTATCACCTACAAAAACATAAGTAATCCCATTATTTTTTAACTCTAACTCTAAGGCAGCCCTATTAAATTGAGGGTTCCATTTTGAGTAGGGCTTTGATCTTATGTCTAGAAGATATAAGATATCATATGACTTTAACTCATCAATAAAGTCTTCTATCTTCTTATTTCCGTGTCCTATTGAATATATGGTCGATTCAGTCATAAGGCCAATTTACTGTTTTTCTCTTAAATGCGCTACAACGCGCAACTACACGCATTGCGTATAGCTCCCCTATACCTTAGAGTTGCACGTTTTCAGTATACTTTTCACAATCAATTGATTGCCAAAACACTGAAGTTGCGTATTTTAAGTACACCTTGTTAAATTACATCAAACATCTAGATTTTCCAAAGGTGACTGCAGTTTTTGCCGCTCCAAATCCGTCAGGTGTGTGTAGATCTGGGTAGTTTTGATGGAAGCGTGACCGAGCAGTTCCTGGACGTATCGGGTATCCACCCCTCTTTGGATGAGGTGCGTAGCAAAAGAATGCCGGAGTGTGTGCACCGTCGCGTGCCGGCGCACACCTGACATCTTGAGCGCCTTTTTAAAAATGCTTTGCACGCTTCGGGCGCTGTAAGGGCCACCGTGCATACCCTCAAACACCCAAAATTCCGGTTGATATTGCCGGTAATACTCCTTTAAAAGCTTGAGAAACTTGGGCGCCAGCAAGGTAAAGCGATCCTTTTTCCCTTTACCCCGGCATATGTGAATACAATTCTGATGCTCCCAGATATCCTCTTTGCGCAAGCTGATCACTTCGCTGAGGCGAAGACCGGCAGAGTAAATAGCAAAAAGAATACATCGATGCTTTAAATTATCCAATACATTGAGGATGGCGGCTACTTCTTCCTCGGTGAGTACACTTGGATATTGGAGCGGTTTCTTAGGCCTGGATACGCAGTAGGTTTCACGAGGACGTCTCAAAACCTTTTCGAAGTAAAATTTGATTGAATTAATCGCTTGGTTCTGACTGGATTCATGCAACCCCTTATTTCGAATTAAATCAAGTAGGAAAGCCTCGATTTCCTCTCTGCCCATCTTTTCCGGCGGTATTCGGGGGTGAAAGAGCAGAAACTTGGTGAACCAGCTCTTATACGTTTTGAGTGTGTGATGGCTCAATCCTCTCAACGTAATCTCATTTTCTACCTGACCCACCGCCCGCCTTTGCGTCTCATTCAATACCGGCCGCTTCGCCGGTTTGATTCCCGATGACGGAGTCGCTTTCCGGGTGGAAGCCCTCTGTTCCGGAGGAAGAAGATTTCCTTCCCCCACTTTTCCCTCCAATACGAATGTCCGGATGAATTTCTTCGACCGTCCCTTCGTTTCCAGCTCCCAGAATTTACCTTTCGGCTGCCATTTTGCCTGCAATTGCTTTACCCGCGCCCGCCAGTCCTCCCGGGCGCGTGGGATGTATATCCGGTAAAAATCATGATCGACCTCATCAATAACCAGCCCGGTATTCTGATATACCCATTCCAGCGGCCGTATTGCGGTGGAACTTTTGGAAGCTGAGCCATTGACAGTTGAAGAGACCTCAGACGTCTTTCCAATCCAATTCCCCTCTTGCACCGTGAAAAACAACGCCTCATCGCGAATTTCCACCCGGTCAAATCGCCCGTGCAGCGCCTGGAAAGCCGTTTTCGTGTAAGGCAGATGCCAGCACTTCTCCGACCCGCTGAAGCGCCGGCCGGGAATCTCTTTTATCTGTGCAATGATGTTTTCGTCGTATGAAAAATCGACCCGGATCCTTTGCTCGCCCTGATACTCCATTAGGGACACAGTTACTACTGAGTTTTTCATCTTTATGTATTTGAGATAAGTAAATGATTGTCAATACTTCCCTTCTCCGGCAACATCCGGAAAAGAACGTTCGACCTCAGTAGTTGGATAGATGATGAAAGAAGATTAACGAGGGACAAATGAAATATACAAAAAAATAAAACATGATGCCATCCGATGACTCAATGAGTAATAACTTCATGACTCCTCCTTACTATTGACAGGGTAACCCCCAAAAAACTCGTTTTCTCTATAAGTATTCTCTCTGTCTTTAATTCAACACGCATGCAAACGAAACTCACTTTCTCCATCCCGGTTCTCTTTCTTTTACTTCTTCTCCAAGCCTGCTCCTCCTCCCCCGAGCCTCAGTCCACCCTCGACCCCGCTCCCTTTCCCGGCGAGCGCGCCGCGGGCCTTGACACGCTCGCCCTGGCCGGCAGCTGGGAGGAGCGCGAAGGCTTCCTGGCCGAAGTGGTGAAAGTACCCCGCGATTCGGTCGTCGCCTTCGCCTTGTATACACACGACCGGGGTGTGCTGAAGATGACGGCTCAGCTGCACCCACTGCGCGCGGAAGAAGCGCGGGAGGTGCGCCTGGAGCTGCAGCGCGACGGCGCCTGGGAGGAAGTCGCCACCGCTCCCGTGCAGTATCCCGGCTGGTCCGCTCATTTCCGGCTGGAAGATTGGGACAACACCCGGGACGTACCCTACCGCATGCGGCACGGAGAAAACGCGATGTTCGAAGGTTTGATTCGCAAAGATCCAATCAACAAGGAAGAAATCGTCGTCGGCTCCTTGTCCTGCAACTCGAACAAGGACCGGGGCGACCGCCGCCATATCGTCAATAACCTGCTTGTACAAGACCCCGACCTGCTCTTCTTCGCAGGCGATCAAAGCTACGATCACGAGCAGCATACGGCGGCCTGGCTGCTTTGGGGGCGCCAGTTTCGCGAGGTCATCCGCGACCGGCCCGTCATCACCATTCCTGACGATCACGATATCGGACAGGGCAATATCTGGGGCGAAGGCGGCATCGTCGCCGACAGCCCGGCCGGTAACACCGGCGGCTACTACTATCCGCCGGAGTACATCCGCATGGTGGAGCGCTGTCAGACCTGGCACCTGCCCGATCCCGTCGATCCGGAACCTGTCAACCAGGAGATCGGCGTCTATTTCACCAACCTGCGAGTGGGCGGTGTGGACTTTGCTATCCTCGAAGACCGCAAGTTCAAAAGCGGTCCGGCGGGTAAAATCCCGCAGATGGGCCCGCGCCCCGATCACATCACCGAGGAAGGTTACGATCCCGACTCCGTAGATTTGCCCTATCTCAATTTACTCGGCGATCGCCAGCTGCGCTTCCTGCACGACTGGGGACAAGACTGGCAAGGCGCCCAGATGAAAGCAGCCCTCTCACAGACCGCCTTCTGCGGGGCCGTACACCTACACGGCTCCAAAAGCAACCGCCTGCTGGCCGACCTCGACTGCAACGGCTGGCCGCAGACCGGCCGCAATAATGCACTGACCGAGCTGCGGCGCGCCCAGGCCGTTCACCTCTGCGGCGACCAGCACCTCTCCGTCGTCGTGCAGCACGGCATCGACGAATTTCGCGACGGCCCCTTCGCCTTCACCAATCCCGCCATCGTCAACAGCTACTACGGCCGCTGGTGGTGGCCCAAGGACGAACAGGCCGGCGGCGGCGCGCCCATCGCTAACGATCTCCCCTGGACCGGCGACTACCTCGACGGCCTCTACAACAAAATTACCATGCACGCCTACGCCAATCCCGAATTCGATGAAATGAAAGTCGCCCGCGAATACCAACGCGATCCTTCCGTCAACCTCGGCGACGGCTACGGCCTTATCCGGTTTAACAAAACGGACCGTACGATCACTTTCGAGGCCTGGCCCCGCTTCGCCGACGCCCGCAAAGGCGACAGCGAGCAGTACCCCGGCTGGCCCATCACCGTGAAGATGAGCGACAACGACGGCCGCAAAGTATATGGCTACCTCCCGGAACTGGTCTTCGATGAAGTGAACGACCCGGTGGTGCAGATAGTCAACGAAGCAAGCGATGAGATTCTCTACACGGTAAGGATTCAGGGCAGTCGCTTCCGGCCGCCGGTGTACGAAGAAGGCCGCTACACCGTCCGCGCCGGACAAGACCGGCCGGCTGCGTGGTCACAATCGGGGCTGGAAGCCAGAAGGGCAAATGAAGCCGTTTTAAGGGTAACATTTTGAGTGGAGCATAAGGCGCCAGAGGAAGGACAATCATTCCAAGCGGTCGACTCTTACACTGTCAACCGTCAACTCTCAACCGCGTACTCCAGGCGATTTCCCTCATGACAAAGGAACTCTGCACATTTCCGATATTCTCGAGCGCCGCGAGTTTATTGGTGATGAAATCGTGGTAGTGATGAATATCACCGACGATCACTTTGATCAGGTAGTCGTACCGTCCGGCGATGTGATAGCATTCCATAACTTCTTCCAGTTGTCCGACTTCTTTTTCGAATTGATCAAGGAAGCGTTTGGCGTGTTCCTTTAGCTGAACGTTGCAGTAAGCGATAATTTGGTAGCCGAGTTTTTCCCGGTCCAGCAGGGCGACGTAGCGCTGAATGTATCCGTTTTCTTCCAGACGTTTGATCCGTTCGTACACAGGCGTCGTCGTCATGCCGAGCCGGCTGGCGATTTCCTTGTTCGTGAGTTTGGCGTCTTCCTGCAGCAGGGCGAGAATCCGCCGGTCGGTGGCGTCGATTGGGCGCATAGCAGAATGTTTTTCTGAAAAAGCAGTATTTTAAAGAAAGATTTGGATGTTTTTTCTGTTAAAATTACAAAGAGAAGTTTTATTTAACTGCTTATTGAATTAATATAGGTTTTTATTCTTTAAAATAGGAATTTTATAGAGTAGAGGCCAAAATTCTGATCAAATAAAACCAATAGCAAGATGAAAAAGCGCACCTTTCGCCCCGAGAGTCTGATGATGTCTTACGGCTATCACCCGGAATGGTCGGAGGGAGCCGTAAAATGTCCGATTTACCAGACTTCCACCTTTGCGTTTCGCAGTGCCGAAGAAGGCAAGGCTTATTTCGAACTGGCTTACGGCCTCCGAGAGCCCGAATCGGGAGAGCTGCCGGGACTGATTTACAGCCGGGTGAACAATCCCAACCTGGAGATTTTGGAAGAGCGCCTGACGCTATGGGACGATGCCGAGGCCGGCGCTGTTTTTGCCAGTGGCATGTCGGCAATTTCCACGGTATTATTCGAGTTACTCGATCCGGGTGATCTGCTGCTGTACAGCAGTCCTTTATATGGTGGTACAGCGCACTTCATTACAGAGGTTCTGACCAGATACGGTATCGAGATCATGCCATTTTATCCTGGCGAGGAAAAAGCGAAGATTCTGCGGGCCCTGGAGCGTCAAGGAAAAAATGCGCGGCCCGCTATGATCTACCTGGAAACCCCAGCCAACCCAACGAATGCACAGATCGACATTGCCGCCATGCGGGAGCTGGCCGATGATTTGTCGGCGAAGGAACTCCCCGTACGGCTGATCGTCGACAATACCTTTCTGGGCCCCCTGTGGCAACACCCATTGTCATTGGGCGCCGACCTCGTTCTTTATTCAGCAACGAAATATATCGGCGGCCACAGTGACCTTACCGCTGGTGCAGTGCTCGGAAGTCGAGAATTGATCAACCGGATCAAAAACCTGCGCACTTTCTTCGGCAGCATGCCCAGCCCCTGGACCAGTTGGCTGCTGATGCGCAGCCTGGAGACCCTCAAGCTGCGCATGGAACAACAGGTACGCAACGCTCAGCAAATCGCGGAATTCCTGAGGGAACTCCCATTGGTCGAACGCGTGCATTATCTCGGCCTTCTCGACGAGAGCGACGGCCGCGAATTCGAGATCTATCAACGGCAGTGCAGCGCCCCCGGCGCCATGATCGCTTTTGAAGTGCAGGGCGGTGAGGCTGGCGCCTTTGCTTTCCTCAACCACCTGCGTCTCATCAAAATGGCTGTCAGTCTTGGCAGTACGGAATCTCTGGCGCAGCATCCATACACCATGACTCACGCAGGGATCCCGCCTGAAAAGAAAGAACGAATGGGCATTACTCCCGGTCTGGTTCGCCTGTCGGTGGGCGTAGAGCACGCCCCTGACCTGATCCGCGATATCGGTGAAGCCCTGGAGGCGGTGAAAAATGCAGTCAGCAGCAGGCAGTCAGCAATAGACAGTAGACAGTAGACAGTAGACAGTAGACAGTAGACAGTTACGAAACGTTTATGCTAATGGAATCACTGTTTGGCCGGTTCTGCGAATTCCTTCGAATCAGAGAGTCCACATCACTCTCCGGCGGCGGCCATACAGGCCTATTGGAAAGAAGCCTTTGATTGAGAATACTCTTAACCCGGATTATTCATGGGGTCTTCGTCATGAGAGGCTAAGGTGATTGTCAGGCTTGGGCTCCCGTCCCGCCTCATGCGAGGCGGGAAGGCGCGCAGCCGTATCCCCAGATACGGTGAACACCGAATGAGGAGGACGCCCAAGAATGGCGGGCAATTTGGCATCGTAATAGATGAATCCATGAATAACCCGGGTTAAGCATTATTCGGCTCTGCGAAGCCCCAGGGCAATATCTCTCTAAAATTCAGAGGCTCCCCGCGGCCTTCGGCCTGCCGAAGGCCGCGGGGAGCCTCTGAATTTCACCACTCCACCCGGTAAGGGCAAATCAGCGAAGCCGCCTAGGATCAGCCATCAATTACATCATATCCATGCCTTCGGCATTCATGTTGGTGTTCTTACGCTTGAAAAGCGAAGCATCCATCTTACCGAAGCGGTAGGAGAAATTGAGGCGCAGCAGTTGCGGGTTGCGCAGGCGCCAGTTGTCCTGTATGAAAAACTCCGATTCAGTATATGCGCCGGTGCGGCGGCTGCGGAAGATGTCCTGCATACTAAGGGTGATCGAAGCCTTACGGTCAAACAGGTCCTTGCGCAGCGCCATATCCACAAACCAGTAGCCGATGGTATAACCCTGTGCTGTATTGGAAGAGCCGCGCCATCCTCTGAAACGGCCGCCGCCGGAAGGGGTAAAAGCCGCCGGACTCTGATACTCACCACTGACCTGCAGGGTGAACTGAGCCGGCAGCTTAACAGTCAGGTTTTCCTTGACAAACCAGGTAAACTGTTTATTCACCAGGTCGACTTCTACGTTGGAGGCATCCACTTCCGATTGATACATGTTGACGTTAGAGACTAGTTCAACGTTCTTGAACAGGGTGTTCCGCAGGGTAAGCTCCACGCCGTAGGCCTTGCTGCCGTTCGAGTTGGCGTAGCTATTGACCACTACCTCCTGATCGATCAACTCGTTGTATTCGGAAAACTGGTAGGCGGTGATCAGGTCGTTGGCGTCCTTGTAGTAGGCGGTTACCAACAGGTTGTGTCCCTTGGCGAAGATGTTCTGGTAGTTCAGCTCAAAGGAGTTAGTGAATTCCGGCCGCAGGTTGGCGTTACCTCGCCGCAGGTTAAAGGGGTCGGTGAAGTCGGTGAAAGGCATGAGCTGGAAGAAGTTGGGCCGGTTGACGCGCCGGGTGTAAGACACCTGCAGGTTGTCGGTCTCGTTGAGCGCATAGGTGACAAAGACACTGGGGAACAGGCTCAGTGGGAAGTTATTGGTAAAGGAGGTGTCGGCGTCCGGCAGATTGCCGGTATATTGGCTGCTTTCCGCACGCAGGCCGAGCTGATAGCCCCATTTCTTCAGTTGGTGGCTGAAAGTAGCGTAGGCAGCGTAGACATCATCATTGAAATCGTACGTGTTGGCTAATACCTGCACCGGAATCCATTCGTTGGTGACGGGATCATAGACCAAATTACTGTTGTTGTTATCATTGCGCCGAAGAGCCGCTCGCACGCCGGCTTCCACTTTAATATCGTCGCTGAGAGGGTCGACGTAGTCCGACTGGATGGTCACGAAGCGGCTGGTGTTGTCGTTCTCCTGCCGCTCCAGGATTTCCAAGCCGTTGGATTCGGTCTGGTAGTCGCCGTCGCCGGTAAAGCGCACCTGGTTGAAGTTGATATCGGCGGTCAGTTCTCTACCTGCTTTGGGGAAGAGGCGCTTGTAAAGAATGGAACCGCCCATATTTCTGAAGTTTCGATCGTTATCGGTGATACGCACGCCTTCGCTGAAGTTGGTCATTCCTTGGAACAAAGAGTCGACGCGGATGCCAATCGTCTCATCCGAATTGAATTGTCCGCGCATGTACATGCCCGAGAAAGTCAGCGTATTGCGGTTATCCATAAACCAGTCGAGCCCACCGCGGCCCATGGCGAAGAAGCCGTCGCGGTTGCTCTCGCTTTCTTGGAAAAGGTTGGTCGGCGGCTCGCCGATGAGGTTGGACCGGTCGAGTTCCCCTTCCGTAAAGCTACGGCGCTGGTTGAAGTTCCCGCTGATAAAAGCATTGACTTTGCCTTCGCGCGCATTGATATTGCCACCGGCATTGATGCCGCCGCGGGAGTCGACACCCGCCCGTACACTACCGTTGTACCCGATGCGCCGGTCATTTTTCATCACGATATTGAGAATGCCGCCCTGACCGCCGGAGGCGTCGTATTTAGCGGAAGGGTTCGTAATTACCTCCACCGATTCAATGGCATCGGCAGGAATCTGATCCAGGGAAAGTGTCGTGGGGCGCCCGTCGACAAAAATCTGTGGCGAGGCATTGCGCACCGTCACGTTCCCGTCGATATCTACGGAGAGGGAGGGCACGTTGCGCAGAGCGTCCTCAGCGGTGCCGCCGGCGGCAACGGCGTTTTTATCCACCCGGAAGATCTTTTTGTCTAAAGCCAAAATAGCGGCGCCCGCTTCACCGGTCACCACCACCTCGTTGAGCAACTGAGAAGTCGTTACCAGCGAAATATTACCCAGGTCTACATCGAAGCGGGAGGCCATGGCGCCTCTATTTCCCTGCGGCCGGTTGCCGCCCGCTCCGGGGCCGGGCATACCAAAGGAAACTGCCTTTTCCATGGGTTCGTAACCGAGGAAGCTGATACGAAGAGAGAACTCCCCGACGATGGGTAGTTTTTCCAGACTAAAATCGCCGTTTTCTTCTGTAATTTGACCGTCAATAAGCCGTTCCTGAGGACTGCCGCTGACGGTATCGAAGCGCATGGCGTAAAGTTGGACGGTAGCGTAGGCCACTCCCTGACCGTTTTCATCGACGATCTTGCCGTAAAAACGACCAATGTTTCTATTCTGCCCGCCCATAGCAGCCCGGCCCGACGCTCCGGCAGGGCGCTGTGCATACAGGGATATGCTGCCAAACAGTAAAAGAAATAAGAGGTTAAATTGAATTACCTTATTCATTTTCGTACAATTATTGTTGTTCTTTCCGTAAAGAAAAAGAGAAAATCAACACGAAATGGGCGTCCGTAGACCAGGAAGGCAAATCCGGAGCTGTAATGCCCAAACAAAAAGATTTGCGGGAAGACGTCGGAATCAGTGCTTTAATCGCCGGACTTCCACTATTGATCGCCTTGTTGTGAATAGTCTTGTTTATTACCCTAATTTTGCTCTAATTATAAGCATATTATAAAAATGCTAAATATAAAAATCACGTCCGACCGCTTGTTCCGGCTCCTGTTCCACCTGCTCTTCTGGGGCATGTTGCTGGGATGGCCGATCTTCAGTTCGGCAGGTAATGAGAAGTTCCGGGAATTCGTCATCAAGATGATTCCGGTATCGCTTATGCACATCCCGCTATTCCTGATTAATACCGAGTGGCTCATTCCGGGAGTGCTCCGAAAACGGGGAGTGGGTTCCTATCTCTTGTCCCTGCTGGCCCTGATTGTTTCCTTTACAGTGCTGCAGCTGGCCATGCGAGGATGGGTTCTGGGTTCCGAGCCCCTATTCCAGTTGCGTTATGTTTTCATCACCGTGGTCTTTGTACTGATGGTCACCGGCATAGCCACCGCCTACGGATTCATTACCGACATGGTCGATCAGGAGAAAGCCCGGCAGGAAGAGCAGCAGGAACGCCTGCAATCAGAACTCGGCTTCCTACGCTCGCAGATCAGCCCGCACTTCATCTTCAATATCCTCAACAGCATCGTTTATCTCATCCGCACCAAGTCGAACCAGGCCGAAGCAGTGACCATCAAACTCTCCGAACTCATGCGCTACCTGCTCTACCAGGAAAGTCACAAGCAGGTGCCGCTGGAGCAGGAGGTCGCCTACCTGAGCAACTATGTGGAGCTGCAGCGTCTGCGTTTCGAGGAAGATGTATCTATACACTTTGATGTCGAGGGAGAGGCTACGGCGCAGGTGCTCGAGCCCATGCTGCTGATTCCCTTTGTAGAAAATGCTTTTAAGCACGGGGTAGGTATGATCGAAGATCCGCTCATCGACATCCGGCTGATCATCTCGGAAAAGGAACTCCTTTTTTCCGTAAGGAACAAAATCGCTCCGGAGCCGCCGGAGGATAAGGATACCAGTTCGGGCATCGGCCTGCGCAATGTACAGCGACGCCTGGAACTGCTCTATCCCAAAAAGCACCACTTAGATATTGATGCTGAAAACGGCTGGTTCCAGGTGACCCTGCAATTGACGCTGGACCGCGTATACGAAAAGGCCGCCGTATGAACATGAAGTGTATCGTCGTCGATGATGAAAGCATGGCGCGCAAACTGCTCGCCGAAAACATCCGTCAGATTCCCTTTCTGGAGCTGGTCAAGTCGTGCAAAAACCCCTTCGAAGCCATGCAGGTGCTGGAGGAAGAAGAGATCGATTTAATATTTCTCGATATTCAAATGCCGGGGATGCTGGGCACCAAGTTTCTGGCCAGCCTGCGCCAAAAACCGCTGGTCATCTTTGTCACCGCCTACTCCAACTACGCTGTGGAAAGCTACGAACTCGACGTTGTCGACTACCTGCTCAAACCCGTTAGCATGGAGCGTTTCACCAAGGCGGCTTACAAGGCCCTGGAGGCGTGGCAGCAAAAGAAAGGCGCTCCTGCCACCCCCGAAGAACAAACCGGCGATTTCTTCGTCAATGTAGAATACTCACTGGTCAGAGTGCCTGTTCAGGAGATCACCCACATTGAAGGAATGAAAGACTATATCAAAATTTACCTGGATACGGCCGACAAGCCCATCATTACCAAATCGACCATGAAGTCCATCGAGGAAAAACTGCCGCCCCGGGGATTCATGCGTGTCCACAAATCTTACATCGTCCACCTCGACAAGATCGAATCCATCCGCAGCCATACCATCAATATAGGCCGGCACGAGATCCCGGTGAGCGAAGCGAATATGGAAGAGCTGCTCCGCCAACTGAATACGCCGAAGTGAAAAACGGCTCGCCTAACCCGGCATCAGATGTAAAAGCTTTGAACAACAGGGGAGTACGATCTCTTAAAAAAGCGAACAGAAAACATAGGTCATGAAAACACTCCGATTGTTACTCACTCTGAGTATATTTTCTCTTGCTTTTTTTACCATTGACGCGCAGGACATCCGCACTATCGTTATTGAGGGGTATGACAACCTCCAGTATTCCAAAGAAGAGATCGTCGCCGAACCGGGCGAACGCATCAAGGTGGTGATGAAAACCATCAGCGATCAACCCAAACAGACCATGGCGCACAACTGGGTGCTGATCAAAAAGGACGCCAACCCTCGGGAGTTTGCCCTCACAGCCTCCCGCCATCGCGATAACGGCTTCATCACACCAGGTTCTGAAGACAAAATCATCGCCCGAACGGAAATGGTCGGCGGCGGCAACCAGGACGCGGTCACCTTCACCGTCCCGGAGAAGCCGGGTTCCTATACGTATCTGTGCACCTTTCCCGGCCACTACATCGCCGGTATGAAAGGAACGCTGAAGGTTAAGGAATGAGGGTCGAAGGATTGCTTGAATGATTTGACTAAGAAAACGAGGCATGCCGGAAAGCTAAGGTGACGGCGGGGAGCGATGTACCTCATTCTCAAATTCAGGAAAACTTTTGGGTGCGGCTTTCCGGCATCAGCCGTCAGGCCTACTAAGATGTCAGGTACTCCTCCGCCAGTTCCAGATACTCGCGGGTCTTCCTCACCCACTTGTCTGCATTTTCCTGATAGGAATCATCGGCCAGGTGGCGGATGCTGAGCAGGGCGCGAATTAGGGCACGCTGGCTTTTGTAGAAATTAACCAGGGCGGCAGGGGGCTGATCACCGGTTTGCTCCATATAGACATTCAGAAACCGCTCACCAACCGTTTTAGCGCTTTTTACCTCACATTCCACGAACAGCAGAGCGAGATCCTCCACGGGATCGATGATGCGCAGTTCACGGTCGAACTCCAGACAGTCGATGATGACGGGCGGATCGGTCAGGCAAACGTGCTCGGGGCGGAGGTCGCCGTGTCCTTCCACGATATACCCTTCCCGGGCGCGGGCGGCTGGCAATGAAGCGTGGTCGGACAAGAAGTGCAGCTGCTTTTCGCGAACACTTATGGTCTCCGCCATAGGCAACCATTCTTCGAAAGTAAGCAGCTCTTTATGGTAATTCCTCAAATCGGCGGTAATACGGCTTACGTACGCATCGGCGGACAGCTTTTCCGGTTTTGCCTGCCGGTAAAAGCCGGCCAGTCGCTCTGCAGCGGCAGTGACACGGTCCATATCCACCCCCTGGTTGCCGATCTGATGATCGAGTAAGCATTTCCGGGGCAGACGCCGCATTTTAACCAGCCACTCCACCACTTCACCATGCTCTTCTTCAAGGTAGAGATTCCCTTCGGCATCCGCCCGGAGGGTTGCGATACCCAGGTACACATCCGGCGCCAGGCGCCGGTTCAGGCGTATCTCTTCCTCGCAGTTTTTCCGCCGCGCCTCCAGCGTACGCAGATTAACCCGGTCGCGTTCCACCGGTTTTTTGAACTTGTATACATAGCGGTCGGTGAGAAAGACCCAGGACATATGCGTCTCCTCAACTTCTACGGAGGAAGGTCGTTCCGGGTAAGATACCGCTTGCTGCAAAAAAGCCACCTTCTCCTCCTCGGAAGGCACTTCGAGTTTTACCGGACCGCTGTTGTGCTTTTTACTGTTCGTCATACTTCGGAGGCGTTCCTTCCGGACGCCCGTTGCTTCACTTTTATCCAAGTTACAATATCAATACAGGATAGGAAAATTTCCGTAAAAGATTGATGGATACTCGATGCTGCCAGATAACCATCGAGGGAGTCACCAAGTGGTAACCCCACGGATGAATTTTCCTCTTTCCGGATTCTTATTTATGATTTCTCCTTTCCACAACCCGGTTGCCCAGCAGTTCGACGATGGAACCGCCCTCGTTGATGCGTTTGATCGCTTCGGCGAATAGCGGCGCTACATCCAGCACTTTAAGCTTTTCCACCACGGCTTCTGCTTCCAGCGGGGTCTGGGTAATGGTGTTGCTGACCACCACCTGATCCAGCGCCTCCTCAGCCAGGGCCTCGTTGGCATCGCTGATGAAAGCGGCGTGCGTGGCAGCGGCGTACACCTTGGCGGCGCCGCGTTCGCGACAGGCTTTGGCGGCGCGCATCATGGTACCGCCGCTGGCTATCATGTCGTCAAAGATGATGACGCTCTTTTGCTCCACCTCTCCTACTACGGCGCTGCCGCTGACCTCGCCCATACTGCGCTTTTTCTCCATAAAAATAAGCGGTACTTCCGTCTCCAGCCGTTCCTCCAGCACTTCCCGGAAGGCATCAGCCCGCTTGACGCCGCCCGCGTCGGGTGACATGACAGCGAGATTTTTTTCGCCCAGCTCATCCAGAAAGTAATCGGCAAAGACGTTCTTGGCCTCCAGGTGCTCGTCGCGACAGCGAAAGGCATTTTGGTAAGCCTGCAAATTGTGTACGTCAACCGTAAGGATCCGGTCCGTCCCCACCGCTTCGAACAATCCGGCGATATAACGAGTAGTCACCGGATCGCGGGGCTTGGTCTTGCGGTCCTTGCGCATATAACAAAGGTAGGGCGTGACGGCCGTCACATTGGCTGCTCCGGCATCCTTAATGGAGCCCAGAAAGAAGAGGAGCCGGCAAAGCTTGTCATTGACGCTGCGTCCGGGGTCAGCCTGCAGTGACTGGACCACGTATACGTCCTGATTGCGGACGTTTTCCAGAATCCGGGCCTTGTGTTCGCCGTCTTCAAAGTCGCGCTCAATATGCTCACCGAGCTTGACGCCGAGCCCGGCAGCTATTTTTTCTGCTAATTCTCGGGATTCGCTCAGGGCAAAAATTTTCAGGCCTTGCATAGGATTGGGTTTGTATTCGTCGGATATGACGTTTAGTCGCTCGCCCTTCAGGCTTCACTGGTTTAGAAAGGGGAACTCCGTTCTTTTAAACTTCTAAACCAAGGCCCGACGAAGTCGGGACTGTCTAAACTTCTAAACTTAGTTGCTCATTTATACTCTATTTCTTTAAACCCTGCCCTGACAGGATGTTTAAACAAAAAAAGCGGTATCTTTTTAAGGTAAGTACAAACTCTTCCCAAAATGAAAAAAACACCAACCCTATCCAGAAGACATTTCCTGAAAAACACCGGCATGGTCGTCATCGGCTTTTCGCTGTTCAGTCGCTGTACGCCCGGCGAGGAAGCGCCGCCGGCTTATGGCGAGCCTCCTGAGTCTCTTCCCGGCAGCCTGCGCGACCATCCCCACATCGACGCCTGGCTGCAGGTGCTGGAAGACGGACGCGTACGCGTCTTCACCGGAAAAATTGAGCTCGGACAAGGCATTCGCATCGCCATCGCCCAGGTGGCGGCGGAGGAGCTGAATACGCCGCCGGAGCGCATCGAGGTACACCTGGCCGAGACGGGCGTAACGCCAAACGAAGGCTATACCGCCGGCAGTCGCTCTATTGAGCAGAGCGCCATGTCGGTGCGCTACGCAGCGGCCGCAGCCAGTCAGCAGTTGCGTGACTTGGCGGCTGAGAAGCTGCGCGCGCGCGCCGACCAGCTGGTGCTCGATGACGGCAACGTGCGGGTCCTCGGCAACGGCGCGGCCATGACCTTCGCCGAAGTGCTGGAAGGACGGCAACTGGAAGGCGAAGTGCCGCCGGATGTTCGCCCCAAGGCCAAGGAAGCTTATCAATGGGTAGGTCAACCTATTTCCCGTAATGACCTCGATGAGATTACTCAGGGGAAAACGCTGTATGTACAGGACCTGCGCTTTCCGGACATGGTGCACGCCCGCGTCATCCACCCGGCCGGTTACGGCGCCCGCCTGCAGGGCTTCAACGAAGCCGGTCTGCGCAATAGCGTCGACGGCATCCTGAAAATAGTTCGTGACGGCAGCTTCCTCGGCGTCATTACCGAAACGGAGTACCAGGCCGTCCAGGCACAGCGCTACCTGCGGAATAACGCGACCTTGTCGACGCCTGCCTCTCTGCCTGCTGATCAGGACCTGGAGGAGTACCTGCGCGGCCTGCCCACCCAGTCGCAACAAGTGGAAGACAAGGGCAGCTTCGACGAATCGGCCGAGATCATCAAGGCCAGTTATTTCAAACCCTACGTCATGCACGGCGCTATGGGGCCTTCCTGCGCCGTAGCCCGCTACGAGAAGGACCAACTGGACGTCTGGTCGCACAGCCAGGGCGTCTATCCTCTGCGTGACTCCATGCAGGAGCTGGTCGATTTGCCCCTGGAAAATATACATATCAAGGGCGTGCCCGGCGCCGGCTGCTACGGCCACAACGGCGCCGACGACGTGGCTGCTGAAGCGGCCCTGCTGGCCAAAGCCTACCCCGGCCGCCACCTGCGCCTGCAGTGGTCGCGCTTCGACGAGCACGGCTGGGAGCCCTACGGCAGCGCCATGATTATGGAAACCGAAGCCAGCCTGGATGCCGACGGCCGGATCAGCCAGTGGCGCTATAACGTCTGGTCAGATACCCACAGCACGCGCCCCGGCGGCGACCCGGCCCGCCTGCTGCCGGCCTTATACCTGGAGGAACCCTTCTCCACCGACGCCCGCGGCTACTTTGGCGGCGCCTACCGGAATGCGCCTCCGTATTATGACATCCCGAACGTCAGGATAGACGCCCACGGCTTCGAAGGCCCCCTGCGGGTATCCGCCCTGCGCAGTCTGGGCGCCTACGCCAATATCTTCGCCATCGAATCCTTCATGGATGAGCTGGCCGAACGGGCCGGCAAAGATCCGCTCGAATTCCGCCTGATGCACGCCGCCGACGAGCGTAGCCGCGCCACCTTGGAAAAATTGCAGGAAATGACCGCGGAACAATCAACGGAAGCCAACGAAGGCCTCGGCTACGCCTTCGCCCGCTACAAGAACAGCGCCTCCTACTGTGGCGTGGCCGTGAAGCTGCGCGTAGATCCGGACAACGGACGGGTGCAGCTCCAGGGCATGTGGTCCGCCATCGACGCCGGCGAGGTCATCAACCCGGACGGCCTGCGCAACCAGACCGAAGGGGGCATGGTGCAGTCGGCCAGCTGGACGCTCAAAGAGGAAGTGAAATTCGACAAGCAGCATGTTAGCAGTCTCGACTGGTCCTCCTACCCCATCTTTACCATGCAGGATACACCGCCCGAAATAGAAGTCGCCGTCATCGACCGGCCGCAGGAGCCCGCCCTCGGCGCCGGGGAAGCCGCACAGGGACCGACGAGCGCGGCGATCGCCAACGCGGTGTTCCGGGCGAGTGGGCAGCGGATACGAAAGCTGCCGCTGGCTACCGCTATGTCCTGATGATGAGAAGGATTATCTTGAATATTCTTAATTGATCAGCATTGCTCTGATGAGAGCACAAAATCTTCTAATATGTTAAGATCCACGCAAAATTTCCTCGCCGGCATTGCACTTATAGCTATAGGTGTGGTTTTGTTAACCTCCGGTATGGGCGCCGACAGTTCGCTGGGGGGAGTGCTCATCGCGGTAGGTGGGCTTTTTTTGATCATGGGCGTTTTTAGAAAACGACAGGAGTGAATGTGACATCCTGTTGGTCAAGTGTCTATGTCCTCAACCACCTATTCCACGGTCTGTTACCGCATCCGGAATTTGGCTGCGAACTTCTGGCGGTGTCCACTAATACTTGGTAAAAACATTTTGTGTACCCCTTTACTCAATAACAGATAATTCGTAATTTACCTTCATGGAGAATAACTTAAAGCCTGGCTGTCAGCTTGTAGCCAACGGCTAACAGCTGAAGCATTCACCCGACTAAAAACACCTGACGATGATCAATCTAGCCATTCCCATCCCCAGCGCCCCCGGTCAGCAGGATATCGAAATCGAGATGTCCATGAACGGCATTAAACAAAAACTGCACTACCGGGTGGAAGTCATCCGCTGGTCGGAATGCCGCATCGGCCTCGAATCCGAAGACCGCGCCGCCTGTGTGCGCGACCTCGTCCAATCCTATGACACCGACTGGGTCATCTACCATATCGGCGTGCCGACGGAAGCGTACGTGCCGCTGACGTTTATTAAGAAAGAAGACTGGGCGGCGCAGCTGCGGTGGTTGTGGGAGGAGGTGTAGAAGTTCTTGGGTGTCTGAGTCACCTCATTTACTCCTGTCGGAACTTCATTTTATGATAAAAGATTGTATATTTGCTCTTCGTTCCACAGGAGAAGTGCCAGAGTGGTTGAACGGGCCGCACTCGAAATGCGGTGTACCCTCACGGGTACCGGGGGTTCGAATCCCTCCTTCTCCGCAAGTACTTTAAACCGGACATTTTCATACTTCGCTGTTCGATCCAGTTATCCTTCAGTGTTGATGTCACCTGCAGAGAGACGTTGCAGCGCCCATAGGGTAACAAGGGCGACGAAGAGTGCGATTCCGGCCAAAACCAGTGCCGTGAGCGGCATCGGTGGCCCCCAAACAAGCGACGAAAGGCCGGCCGCTGTTACCAGTGAAATAGTCCAGGCTACACGAATTGGGGTAGACCATTTGCGCCACCAGAAGTACGTAAATACAGTCAATAGACTCAGCAATCCACACGCGAGCTGTATAATAGTCTCAACTTGCTGCCAGACGGTGCTGGAGCGTGGAAACTGGCGCACGCCGCCAACTACTGCCCCCCATGCGAGCACGAGAAGGAACAGCATGATGCAAACCAACAGAAACCGCCGGACAAAAAGCCTAGTATTCATTGCATATCTCCTTAATACATAACAACCTGCTAGTTATCTGGTTTTGCCTTATTGGCATATAAAACACACTGTTATATGCAACTGTCCTTTCCTCCATTTATACCGACTTTTTGGATTGAGAGTTTTCTCAATCCAAATTTCGTCGAGTATAACCACCGGAGCAGCCCCCCAGCTTTGCTGAGCCCTCCAGGATCAGTTGAAGATTTACCTAGCCAAACTGAAGCTGAACGGGACCCCGGCGTCCAGGCAAACGGAAAATTTTACAGGAAAGGGCTTTACTCCTAGTACACTGTGTACTAAATTTTTCAACATTTTGAAGGGCTCTTTTTCCCTCACTCTTCGTTCCGTGCTCGCCTTCGTAGCTTAGGCTACGAGGCTCCGCAGCGCCTCGATTGAGGAAAAAATCCCCTATTCAAAATGCTAACTAACTTAATACACAGTGTACTAGTACACTGTGTATTAAGTTTCTTGGTGTTTTGAGTGAGCTATTTTGTTCTCAGGCTAGGCAAATTCGACGCAGATAGCCTGAGCTATCTAAGGAGGATTTAACGACGAATGAGGACAAAAGAGCCGATCAAAATACTATTAAATTTTTTACACGGTGTACTAGTACACTGTGTACTAGTGTACGGTTTTCTGTGAATAGGTTACTTTTTCCAAAAAAAGAAATCCACAGGATCTGCTTGAATTTGCTTTGCAGCCACACCCAACGGATCACGACAGTCGTCTATCTTAACTCCTCGCTCACCGCGCCTTCTTATCATAATCATTAATCGCCCTCAATATATCCCGGCGGCTGATCTGTCCGACCAGCTGCCCTTTGTCATCCACAACGAGTAAGCGCTTGTATTTGGAGGAAAGAAAAGTATTGGCTACAGAATAGATGTCGGCGTGAACGGAGATCGTTTTCAAGACATTGGTCATGTAATGGGAAACCAGGTGGTTACCGGAAGGTTGGTCGTGATAGGCGCTTTCAAACAACACTTTCAGGCAATCCTTGTCATCGATCAGGCCGACCACTTTCTTTTTTTCATCGAGAACAGGCGCGCCCGTGATTCTGTTTTCAAGTAGGGTTTCTACGGCTTCCATGATTTCCGTATCCGGATGGAAAGTGATCAGGTTATCCGCTTTAACCATGTATTCGGTGACCGGAACGGTTCTTACTTCTGGTTTGACGGAAGGTTTTTCTACTGGCTTTTGCTGATAGTTTTTCATGCAATTTTTTAGTTTAGAGGCGATGGAAAAAGATTATCCCAACTTAAGATAATTATTTTTTTGCAATAACGCTATACCATGTCGCTTGCTGTCGTTAATTATCCTACTCTTTCCGAAAAGGATTTCCACTGGGTACAATCGGTCCGGCAGGAGTATGACCGGCTGTACTTCGATTTGATTGGGCCTCACTTTCCTCTGGTATTTCCGACGGAGGCCGTGACGGAAGAAGAATTGAAAGAATATGTCCGTCAATGTATTGGCGGGGTAAGTGCTTTCGAGGTCATCTTTCGCTGCGCCATCCTCGGCGATCCCGGTTTTCAGGGGCACGCGCACGCCTTCCTGGTCCCGGATCAAGGATTCAGCGACATCGTCCGCCTGCATGATCGTTTATACACCGGCGTGCTGAGGGATGAACTACGCCTGGACCTGCCCTTTCTTCCACACGTCGGTATTGCGAATGCGCCAACGACGGAGGAATGCAAGATCATCGTCGACCGGCTCAACGCCGAGCCCTTTGAAATCCGGGGGACGGTGGAAACGGTCGATGTCATCGGCTTTGACGGGGAGCGGGTGTGGACGATCGAGCAGTTGAGGCTGGAAACGTAGCAATAATCCGTATGTTAGCACTAGCACAGGCCTTTTTAATCTTCCCGTGGAGCTTTTTCACCACCAAATAGCTGTTTCAGAAAAAGGATCTATATTATGTTCAGGACAAATTATTCAGCACACCTCATTCCCGTTGCCAATGTTGCCATTCTGTTGTTCCTATCCGCAACGATCACCTTTGGAAAAACCGGCCGCTCCGACTTTCTCCCAAATGACAGCTGCCGGGCCGAAGCCCTCCGCTGCGAATATCTCGTCCGCCCAATCGGAATCGACGCGCCCCGGCCCCGCCTTTCCTGGCGCCTCGACGATGACCGTCCCGGCGCACAACAGACCGCCTTTCGCCTGTGGGTGGGAACGGACTCACTCGCCGTAGCACAGGGCCTGGGCAACAACTGGGACACCGGCGCACAGGAATCGGAGCGGATGCGGGTCACCTATAAAGGCAAAACGCTGCAACCTTTCACCCGCTACTTCTGGACGGTACAGATATGGGGTGAAAACGGACGGGCCTGTCCGCCTGCTCCGGTAAACAGTTTTGAAACCGGCATGATGAATCAGCAGCAGTGGCAGGGAGATTGGATCACGGACACCCGGAATGTCGAGCTGAAACCCGCCCCTTTTTTCCGTAAAGAATTTAAAATTGACCGGCCTGTACAATCGGCCCGGGTCTACCTGGCCGCCGCCGGCTTATACGAATTACAGGTCAACGGCCGGGGCATCGGCGACCGCGTGCTCGACCCCACCTACACGCGCTTCGACCGGCGCAACCTGTACGTCACTTACGATGTGACCAGTCAATTACAGGACGGTCATAACGCCATCGGCGTACTGCTGGGCAACGGCTGGTACAACCACCAGTCTACCGCCGTATGGTACTTCCACGAAGCCCCCTGGCGCGCCCGGCCCAAATTCTGCCTCGACCTGCGGATCACCTACGACGACGGCTCGGTAGTGGTGATCTCCTCCGGCTCTGACTGGAAAACGGACCTCAGCCCGGTCATCTTCAACAGCATCTATACCGCCGAACACTACGACGCGCGGCTGGAACAGTCGGGCTGGGCGGAGCCCGGATTCGATGATGGTGAATGGAAAAATGTACAAGTCACCCCGGCGCCCTCCCAAAATATTACAGCCCAGGTGCTGCACCCCATCCGGGCTACCGAAGAGCTCCCCGTAAAAATCCTGCGCCGGATAAACGACACGGTATGGCTCGCCGATTTCGGCCGCAATATCTCCGGCATCTGCCGGCTGCGAATCAGCGGCGAAGCCGGTACTACCTTCCGCCTCAAACACGCCGAGCGACTGGACGAAAACGACCGGGCCGACCTGTCGAACATCGACGTGCACTACCGGCCGACGGATGACAGCGATCCGTTTCAAACCGATATTTTTATCCTCAGCGGCAAGGGAACGGAAACCTTCCAGCCCCGCTTCAACTACAAAGGCTTTCAATACGTGGAGGTGAGCGCCGATCGCCCTTTTACCCTGCAGGCGGAAAACCTGACGGCCTTATTTCTCCACAGTGATGTGCCGCCGACAGGCCGCATCCACTCTTCGAACCCTACCCTGAACGGCATCTGGCGGGCCGCCAACAACTCTTACCTCGCTAACCTGTTTGGCTACCCGACCGATTGCCCGCAGCGGGAGAAGAATGGCTGGACCGGTGACGCGCACATCGCCAGCGAAACCGGATTGTACAACTTTGACGGCATCACCGTCTACGAAAAATGGCTGGACGATCACCGCGACGAGCAGCAACCCAACGGCGTACTGCCCGCCATCATCCCCACCAGCGGCTGGGGTTACCACTGGGCCAACGGCCCCGACTGGACCAGCACCATCGCCATCATCCCCTGGAACCTCTACCTCTTTTACGGCGACCTGCGCCCGCTGGAAGAGAATTACGATAACATCAAACGCTATGTGGATCAGATTACGGAACGCAGCAAGGACGGCCTCACCAACTGGGGGCTGGGCGACTGGGTGCCTGTGAAGTCTAAAGCTCCGGTGGAGCTGACCTCCTCCGCCTACTACTTCGTTGACGCCAGTATCCTCGCCAAAACAGCCCGGCTGCTGGATAAAACAGAAGACCACCAGAAATACAGCGCGCTGGCCGAAAAGATCAGAAAGGCCATCAATGAAAAATACCTGGACGATACCACCGGCCTCTACGGCGAGGGCCTACAAACCGAGCTGAGCGTTCCCCTGCAGTGGGGCATCGTCCCTGAGCACCTGAGAAGTAAAGTAGCCGCCCGGCTGGCTGAAAGAGTAAAAGCCGATGACGAGCATATCGATGTCGGCCTGCTGGGCACCAAAGCCATCCTCAACGCACTGAGCGAAAACGGCCACGCCGACCTGGCGTACCGGGTAGCGGCTCAGGAAACCTACCCCTCCTGGGGCTGGTGGATCGTCAACGGCGCCACAACACTCTTCGAAAACTGGCCCATCGACGCCGAAAGCGATATTTCCATGAACCACATCATGTTCGGAGAGATCAGCGCCTGGATGTACAAGGCGTTGGGCGGTATCTTTCCGGATGAAAATCAGCCGGGTTTCAAAAATGTGATCCTGAAGCCGAATTTCGTGGAAGGGCTGGACAGCTTCGAAGCAGCACACGAAGGGCCCTATGGGATGATTGTTTCAAAATGGAGAAAAACGGACGAACAGATCACCTATGAAGTGACTATCCCGGCGAATAGTACCGCTACGCTCTTCCTTCCGGAGTCCTCCCTGCTGGTGAACGGCCAACTGCTGAAGGAGGCGAGGGGGATTGAAGTTACCAAAAAAGAAGATAGAACAGTGGTACTCCAACTGGCAGCCGGAAGCTATGCTTTTAGCTGGTAAGTTGGTAAGCTACAGAACAAAAATGTCCCCTTGCTTTTTTGGGTTCGAGATAGTTCGAGGTACAAAGCCTGTTCGAGACGATTTGAAAAAGTTTGAGGAGCAAAGCCCGGTCTAGCTCGTTGATAACCAACCATCTCGAACAAAATCAAACCGCTGGATAATGTTAACTTCATCTTGTCCGGGTGCTTACTCTCCGACCTGGGACCACATCATTGTTTTAAGATCCAGTATGAACTCAACTTCATTTTCACGGATTTGCTCCCGGCCGTCCACCTGTTCACAGACCTTGCCTCCCGAGATCCTGATTTGATTACCGTTGAGCAGGGACGCCCGGTGGTCGTAGATCCATCCGGGGTTATCACCCTTGGTATCTAGCTGCTGAATGTTTAAAGTTTGAATATTCAGCCGATACACCGGCGTTTCCCCGTAGCGCCTTTCGCCCATGTACCCCAGGCTGCCGATGATATAAATGTGGTCTCCCACCAGGGTGGCGGTGTGGAAATCCGTCGGAGGGAAAACCTCCTTCGGATAGCCGTAAATGTTAAAATCGCCATTGCCATGAAAAACGATGACATCGTTGTAAATACAGAAATCGGAGTCATAGGAATCTTCGTGTTCCCCGGCGATCTCGATGATGCGGCCGTCGGGCAGCACATTGATGGATTTGCCGAAGCGGTCATAGGACCAGACCGCATTTCCGGAGCCCGGCATTCCGTAGTCGTTGTCGTCGAATTGAATACGCGCTGCCCCTGCCGAGACCCCGCTTTTCACCATAGCTTCCCAGAAAGGAACGGCCATTACATCCGGATTGTGCTTACCGAAGCGCCGTTTTTTGCCGGTCTGGTAGTACTGCCGGGATATCAGTAATGGTTGGTCAGCGGGCAGACCTGCCAGGGCCCGCTTCAGTTCTGTATCGGCCTCGTTCCAGTCGGCGCCGTGCGCTATCAGGAACCCGAAGAGTTGCGGGCTACGCACCAGTTTGGCGGCCGTTTCTCCAAAATCATTCTTCTTCGATAAATCAGCCCCCGCTTTCAGGAGAGATCCAACCGCCTCTTCGGCTCCGCTTTCACAGGCCTCCATCAGCGCTGTTCTGCCGTAATCGTCGGTAGCATTTATGGATGCTCCTTCTTTCAGCAGCCAGACTACCAGTTCGGGATGGCTTGCAGCGGCGGCGTACATCAGGGCGTTTTTGCCCTGGGCTCCGCTTTCGTTAGGGGAGGCGCCTTTTTCCAGCAATACCCGGGCATTGTCCAGGCGGCCGGCTTGTATGGCCAGCAGGAAGGCCGTTCTGCCGAAGCGTTCTCTTTCGCCGGCATAAGGTCGCTTCTGCAGCATGGCGCCGACATCCTGCTCCTTCCCGAAAACTGCCGCGTGCATCAGGGGCGTCCAGCGCAGTTGCTCCGTAGCCGCACCCGCGTCCAGGAGCAGCCGGACGATGTCGAAATACCCTCGAAGGGAGGCCACACTAAGCGCTGATTCTCCATATTTGGTGAGGCCGTCCACCCGGGCGCCCTTCCCGATCAGCCACTTCATTACGTCATATCGATTATGATCCCGAAGCTTATACGCCGCATCGATCAGAATATCATAGCCGCTGGAATACCGGTAATGGAGATCGGCGCCGGCGGCGATCAGGTATTCGATCTTGGCTCTATCGGCGCCTTCCATGGCATAATACAGAACAGGCTTGGGCTTTGGGGTTAAAGCCTCATTGTCCATATCCGGCATCTGTTTTTTCAGCTCCTCCGGCAAATTTTGCATCCAATCCATGGAAGGGGGCGGAGGCGGGCTATCTGCCGCATTGACATCGGCGCCGTATTCGACCAGCAGACGCAACATACTTACCCCCGCCTGCGGGCTGCGGGCGGCGTGCATCAGAGGGGTGAGGCCTTCCTGGTCGTCCGGTTTGTCGGCATCGGCACCTTGCTGAAGAAGTCTGCGGGCGGTGTCGATGTCGCCAGTAATGGCGTATTCGTAAAGGGGCATATAACGGCTTTTTTGACTGACGAGAGATAGGGGGAAGAAGCTGATATTCACTAAGATGCAGAGCAGGATTCCTGGGAGGAGCTTAGTTGTTTTCATTCATATTTCGGGTTAATGGAATTCCAATTTACGGTTTTATAGGCTCCTAATACTAGAAAGATCAGGGAACCTGTCAGCGCCGCCGTGCGTTTTTAACTCCAAATCCGAATGATGAGTTCAGAAATTGCCCTCCAACGCATCCGGCAAAACCGGAAAGAAAAAAAAACCTTCCTGGATCTTGGCCAGCTTGGTCTGACCGGGTTGCCGGAGGAGTTGTGGGAACTGGAACACCTGCAGCAACTGAATTTGGGAGACCGCTACTATTTCAACGGAGAATACCGGGAGCTGTACGGCAATGATTACAATGTCTTGAAAAGCATTCCCAAAGAAATCGGGAAACTGAGCAACCTGAGCGCCCTTTTTCTGGAAAGTAATCCCATACAGGAATGCGATTTTCTGGCACAGCTCCCCGGATTGGAAGCCTTGTTTATAGGCTACACACACCTGAATGACATTTCCTTTCTGGCCGATTATACGCAACTTAAAGAACTGGGGCTCACTTATATTGGAATCCAGGATTTTTCTGCCATCAGCGGCCTTCAAGACCTGACATTTCTCGAAGTCGGAACCAACCAGGTGGAGGATATTACTTTTCTAAAAGACCTCACCGAACTGAATTATCTGGACCTTGGTGCCAGCCGGATCCGGGATTTCAGCAGTCTCCAACAACTCTCCAACCTACACACCCTGAAACTCAGTTACTGCGAACTCCGGGATGTATCTTTTCTCAAAGATTTGCCCCAGCTAAATACGCTGGAACTTCTTAAAAACCAGATCCAGGAAATATCGCCGCTGGCCGGACTGTCACAACTGCAGCGCCTGGACCTGCGCGACAATTCTGTGGAAGACCTCGCTCCGCTCAGCTGCCTCGAGCAGCTATCCAGTCTGGAGCTTGGCTATAATCAGATCGAAGAGGTTACCCCTTTAAGCAACCTGCGTAACCTGCGCGAACTGAGCCTCAATGGCAACCCGACACGTGACATTTCTGCTCTTGCCGGACTGAGCAGTCTGCAATATCTCAACCTCAACTGCCTCGTATCGAAAGGCCACGAAGCCCTGGCCAGGCTGACCGAGCTGCGCGATCTGAACCTGGTCTCCAACGAAATCGAAGATATTTCCTTCCTGGGCGGCCTGTCTAAACTGGAAGAACTGGACCTGGGCTGCAACCGGATCAGGGATATCTCTCCGTTGAGCGGGCTCGCCAACCTGAACTTCCTCGACCTCAATTCCAATCAGATCGAAGATATTTGCCCACTCAGCGGATTGACGAAGCTGAGCGAACTGGACCTAAGCTGGAACCCGGTGGAGGATTACGCGCCACTCCACCAGCTCGAGGAAATGACGGAGTTAAACATCAGCTACTGCAAGGTTAAGGATATCTCCTTCCTTCGGGGCCTTAACCAACTCAAGTCCCTCTCCATTCGCGACAGCCGGGTCAATGATTACGTTGTTATCAGCAACCTGCAAAATCTCGATCATCTGGATCTCTGCTTAAATAAGATCGACGATCTCACTCTTCTTCGCAGCTTGAATAAGCTGAGCGCGCTTAGTCTAAGCTATAATGAGATCCGTGATATTACTCCCCTAAAGGAGCTAACCAATCTTCAGCATCTTCATTTGGATTGTAACCGGATTCGGAATATTTCCCCTCTTCGCCAGCTCACCCGGCTGGAAGTACTGGATCTTCGCTCCAACCGTATTCAGCATATTTCGGCGCTGGAATCGCTGCTCCAACTGGAAATGTTGAATCTCAATTCCAATCATCTCCGAAACTTTCCGTGGTTTTTGCTGGATAGGAAAAAGCTGAACGAGCTGTACTTGTTTGAGAATCCTATAACGGATCTGCCCCTCGAATTGCTGGGCGCCGACCACAACGATAACTGTCTTTTTAACATTCGTCGTTGGTTGAAAGAAAAAAGATAGACCGAACAACCCCTCTCTATGCCGACCGCGGAAAAGCGCCGGTCTACTTTGAACCCCTGCTCCCTTCATCCATGAACGTCCCGTGGGCAACACCGTTATCTCAAGAAAGAAACAGCGTAGTATTTGCCGAAAGGCAAAATAAAATCGGAATTGAGAAGTCGGAAATCCGAATGTTTATTCCCCCGATGATATCCTCACATTGCGTTTTAATATTAATCCTGACTCATGTCTCAAAAAATACAGCAAGTCCAGAAACGGGATGGTCGCCTCGTCGACTTTGACCCCGACCGCATCAAGTACGCCATTCACCGGGCCTTCATCGCCATGCGACAAGAAGATGGCGAGGTGGCGGAAGAACTTACAGAAAGAGTCATCGACAAGCTGCCTGCCGGCGAAACACCTACCATTGAAGACATTCAGGAAAAGGTGATCGAAACACTACGCGAAGAGGGGTATGAGCAGGTGGCCAATAGCTACCAGACCTACCAGGAGGAGAAGAAAAAGACCCGCGATTTGAAGGAGCAACTGGGTTACAAGCCTAACATCAAGATGTCCATCAACGCGCTGGCGGTACTGCGCAAGCGATACCTGCTCAAAAATGAAGAAGGCGAGGTGGTGGAAACGCCGGAAGGGATGTTTGAACGGGTGGCCAAGGCCATTGCGGAGGTTGATGAAAATTACGGCGATCATCCATCAGAGAGCGAGCCGGTATTTTACGAGATGATGAGCACGCTGGAGTTCCTCCCCAATTCCCCTACCCTCTTCAACGCCAACGCTCCGCTGGGCGCCCTGTCGGCCTGCTTCGTGTTGCCGGTAGAAGACTCGCTGGATTCCATTTTTTCCATCCTTAAGGATATGGTGATGATCGAGCAGGGCGGCGGCGGGGTAGGATTTAACTTTTCCGAACTCCGCCCCGAGGGCGACATCGTTAAGTCTACCAAAGGGGTCGCATCGGGACCTGTGTCCTTTATGAAGGTATTCGATACGGCCACAGAGGTCATCAAACAGGGCGGAAAACGGCGGGGCGCCCTGATGGGCATCCTCGATTACAATCACCCCGATATTTTCAAATTCACCACCTCCAAAGTGGAGGAAGACATTCTGCGCAACTTCAACATCTCCGTAAACGCTACCGACGATTTTCTCAAGGCAGTGAAGGAGGATGAAGAGGTCGACCTGGTCAATCCCAGAACTGGCGAAAGCACCCGGCAGGTGAGCGCCCGCGAGATCTGGGATAACGTTGTCAAGAGCGCCTGGCAGACCGGCGACCCCGGCCTGATTTTCATCGATGAAGTCAACCGGCATAATCCCACCCCCAAATGGCCCATCAGCGCCACCAACCCCTGCGGCGAACAGCCCCTTTTGCCCTACGAATCCTGCAACCTGGGATCGATCAACCTGACCAAGATGGTGGACGGGGAAGAGGGGGAACTTGACTGGGACAAACTCGGCAGAACCGTTCATCACGCTGTCCATTTTCTCGACAACGTCATCGATGCGAACAAATATCCCGTGGATAAAATCGCCGAACAGACCCGGGCCAATCGCAAGATCGGCCTGGGGGTGATGGGTTTCGCTGATATGCTCATTCAGCTCGGCATCCCCTACGATTCTGATGAGGCGCTTGAGCTGGCGGAAGAGCTGATGGAATTTATTCAAAAAAAATCAAAGGAAAAATCGGTAGAGCTGGGACGAAAGCGGGGCTCCTTTCCGAACTTCGGGGAGTCCATCTGGAAGGAAGATTACGAGGCCATGCGGAACGCTACCACCACGACCATCGCTCCCACCGGTACGATTTCCATTATCGCCAACTGCTCCTCGGGCATCGAACCGTTGTTCGCCATTTCTTATATCCGCAACGTGCTGGAAGGCGCCCGGTTGCTGGAGATCAATCCGCTGTTTGAAAAAGTAATGAAAGACCGCGGCTTTTACAGTTCGGAACTGCTGGATAAGGTTTCTGAGAAAGGATCCATCCAGGATATGGAGGATATTCCGGCCGACGTGCGCGAGCTTTTCAAAACGGCGCTGGATATCAACCCTGAGCAACACGTAAAGATTCAGGCGGCATTTCAACAGCAAGTGGACAATTCCGTATCCAAAACCATCAACCTGCCGGAGGATGTGCCAATTGATCAGGTAGCCAAAGCTTATGGACTGGCCTATGAGCTGAAATGTAAGGGCATCACCGTCTACCGCTACGGCTCCAAGAAGGAGCAGGTGCTGGAAATTTCGAGGAAGGACAGAATTGAAGTAGGGCCGGAATACGCAGGGAGCTGCCCGGGAGACAAGTGTTACCTGTAATCGTTCACCATACGCTGCTTAGCACCGTCCTGCGACGACTCTCGTAGGGTAGTAAGTCTGCGAACGACGAATAGCATTACTCACTGTTCGCCGGCATAAGACTCCAGGTAAACTTTCAGTAATTTCTCGATATCTCCAGCTTCGAATTCCTTGTCTTCTATGCGCTGCACCAGTTCCGGCGCATCGGCGAAGAATTCGCTCATTTGCTGGATGAATTTTTTCCTTTTCCATTCCACTTCAATGATCTCTCCACTTTCGACGCGTTCCAGCAGGAAGTTGCGGCGCATCGCCATACGGCCGGGTTGATCATCCCCTACAAGTTGCTTTTTGCCCGGATTATCGATCGGCAGGCGGCGTTCGTAGAGGCGCACCGGTCCTTCGCCAACAATAACGCGAACAAAATGCCCTGCTTTGGAGGCGAAGTTCTCTACCCCCCATGCAAAGGAACGCACCTCATCGGGTTTGAGCCGCTCCGGATCGGCGCTGCTGCTTTCACGAAACGTAAAATAGTCGTATCCTATCTGATAGGCGATAATGCCTTCGTGGCGCTCTCCTCCGGCATCGACATAATGGCCACGGGTGTAGGTTTGAGCCGACAGGCCGGAGAACAAAAACAGTATTAACAAGGAAAAGAAGATTCGCATAGGTGTTATCGTGACATTATTTTAATTCTTCTAAAATACAGATTATTTGTGTTCAACTCCAATTTAAAGTGAAGTCCTTGACCCGGATTATCCAGGGAGCAATCAATTGTTCCGCTTCCACAATTGCTTGGAGCCGTCGCCAAACTGCATCAGCAGGCTGCCGCCGTCGGTGGTGTACCGGGCGTAGGGCTGCCAACCGGTCCCGTCATTGATGTAAATGACGTTGTTTTCGGTACGCCATTGTCCCCGAGTTACGTCGCCGCCGCCGGAACTGCCGCTTATCCCCCCTCCTCCACCGGCAACTTTGGCGTCGCCGTAAAGGTAGCTTCCGTCGGCATTGATGATTAATCGCCACTGAGTAGCAAAACTGTATTCTCCCGAGGTGTAGGAATCCGTGTACAGCCAGCCTCCTATCAGGCGGGCGTCGCGCTCCACTTGCTGAGCCCCGTCTTGATCACCCGAAGGATCATAGGGAGCGAATCCGCCCTGCGACTGTCCGGCGCTGCTGCGGGAAAACCGTATCTGAAAAGATTGCCCGCCCTGGCCGCTAAATGTGAGCGTGGCTATATCGCCTTCCAATACACCTGAATAGCTGAGCTGCCCCCTGGTTTGCGGATCGAGCATCTGGCCTTGTGATCGGTTGGCGGAAACCGTTCCGCTGAGCTGATATTTGTATCCGGCGGCATCGATCTCGCCACTGAGTTGCTGTCCCGTATGTTGCAGTCTCATCGTGGCCGGCGTGCCGTTCACATCCCCTGAGAAAGTACCGTTCCAGCCACTGCTCCCCAAAGAGTACCCGGCCTCGCCCAGGGGGCCGCCCAGCCCTCCCTGGGGAGCTGGCGCAGCGGAATTTAGCCCGGAAGTACTTCCGCGGCGCTGCATGCTGAAGGTCTGCGCCCGGTCGTAGTCGGGCTGCTGCATCGCATTGGGGGGAATGAGGGTTAGATGCAGTTCGTCGCCTTCGGTATAGGCTTCAAAATACATACCCCCCTGCGCGTTGGTCAGCGTGCCCATCACCTCACTGGCCTCCTCGGTAGCCTGCACCTTGTACTGAACACCGGTCTGATCCGTCAGCGTGCCCGTCACCTGATTCGGAGGGGACTGATGTAACTTCAGGACAAGCTCACCGCCCTGACCGGCAAGAAAATATTCGCCGGTGACTTGCTGAGCCGGTAACGAGATCGAAAACAATCCCAGAAGTGCCAATATAAGCCACTGATTTTTCATCGATTTACCGTTATGCATGAATAATTAACAGGAGAAGTCCTCGCACAAAAGATAGCAATGAGGCTGGATAGTCTATCGAAAGGGACTTACAACGTCTCAAAATACATATTTTGGGGTTTATTTTCAACAGAAGGAAAAGAACTCCTGTCACTCCAGCCCCAGCTGTTCCACGGAATAATAGTGAAACGTGCGCTCATCACCGCTAGCAGACCTTTCAGGAGCTTGTATAGGCTGATGGCCATAGGTATGCGGGTTTCGCCCTCATGCTCGTCTTCGAAAACGGAAAAACCTACCTTGTCGAGAGGCTGCGCACCGGGTACGGAATACAGCCGCAGGGCATAGGCATAAGGCATAGCACTTGGTGAAGGTTTGGGCATTGTCGGTAATTTCGGCGTAGATGGTGATGCGGGCCACGTCTTCCGTCGTCCTGGCTTCGCGAGAGACCAGAATCATGGACGAAAAGTTAATCCGGGTTAATATCTCTCTTCACAAGAGGGAAATAATAGCTCTGCCTTTGGGTAAGTTACGCGGCATTGGATGATATTCCGTATCTTTTCTCCAAATCCAATCATTATGAGCCGCTCCTTTCTGCAAGCTTGCACACCACACTTTTGGATCCTCGCAGCCCTGATATTTTTCACATTCGCCTGTCAAACCAGGGACAATAAGGAACAGATGAATGCCGAATTCGACTTCATCGAAACCACCATCACCGACATCCACCAGGCCTATCGCGACGGCTCGCTCACGGCCGTTGAACTGACCGAGCGCTATCTGGCCCGCATCGCGGCTTATGACAAATCTACCGGGCTCAATGCCATCGTCGTCGTTAACCCGGAGGCTCTGGCGGAAGCCGAACGCCTCGACGCCGAGTTCCGGGAGACGGGCGAGTTGCGCCCCCTGCACGGCATCCCCGTCATCGTCAAGGATAACTACGACACCGAAGGCCTGCAAACCACCGCCGGCTCCAAGGCGCTGGAAGGTTCGCTCCCGCCCGATAACGCCACCCAGGTACAAAGGATAAAAGAAGCCGGCGCCATCGTGCTCGCCAAATCCAACATGGCGGAATGGGCTTTCAGCCCCATGCTCACCGAAAGTTCCATCCTCGGTGTGACGCGCAACCCCTACGACCTGGAACGGGTGCCCGCGGGATCGAGCGGAGGAACGGCCGCCGCAGTGGCCGCTAACCTGGGTGCTGTAGGACTGGGCACCGACACCGGCAACTCCATCCGCGGCCCCTCCTCGCATCAGGCCCTGGTCGGCATCCGCTCAACGATGGGGCTGACCAGTCGTGACGGGATTATCCCGCTCTACCTGCGCAACGACATCGGCGGACCCATGGCGCGCACCGTGGAAGACGCCGTGCGCGTGCTCGAAGTCATCGCCGGCCCCGATCCGGCCGATCCGATTACGCTGCGCAGTGAGGGCAAAGTACCGGAGAACTACACGCAGTTCCTAGACGCCGGCGCCCTGCAGGACGCCCGTCTCGGCCTCTTCCGCCGCTACGTGGACGATCCGGATACCGACCCTGAAATCCGGGAGCTCACGATGGCCGCCGTGCGCGATCTGGAAAAAGCCGGCGCCACCGTCATCGACTCCTTTGATATTCCCGACTACGACACCCTCACCGCCGGCATCTGGTGCCCGACCTTCGTGACGGACGTCAACGCCTACCTGGCTTCGCTGGGGAAAGCCGCCCCCTACCCTACCATTCAGCAGATCTACGAAGCCGGTATCTACTCCGACTATATCAAGGACCGGCTGACCTACTTCATCAGTGAAAAAGCGGAAACGACTTGCCCCGACGTCTACACTCGCGAGCAGAACATCCGCCTGCGCGAGACTATCCTTCGGGCGATGGACAGCCTGCAGCTCGACGCCATCATCTATCCCACCTGGAGCAACCCGCCCCGCAAAGTCGGCGACCTGGACAGCCCGGCGGGCGACAACAGTCAGATCCTCTCGCCGCATACGGGCTTCCCGGCCATCACGGTGCCCATGGGTTTCTCCTACGATCAGTGGCCGGCGGGGATGACCTTCGTCGGACGGCTGTACGACGAGCCAAAGCTAATCGGGTATACCTACGCGTACGAGCAGGCGACGCAGCATAGGTGGGCGCCGGAGGCGTTTGGAGCGTTGGAAGAGAACGACACAACTTCTGAGTAAAAAATTCAACATGGATAACCGCCAACTGTTTTTCATCTTCCTGCCGCTCTTCGGTATGCTCATGGGATGTTCCAAAGAGAAACCGAAGATCTTGATTATCGGTGATTCTATTTCAATCGGGTATATGCCCTATTTGGAAACGCATTTTGCCGACCGGGCTGTGATTGAACACAATCCCGGAAATGCGCAGCATACGGGAACAGGATTGCAGAAAATCAAAGAATGGGTGGGAGGTGAAAAATGGGACATCATTCAGGTTAACTGGGGCTTGTGGGACTTGTGTTACCGGCATCCCGATTCCAAAGTCCAGGGCAACCGGGATAAAATAAATGGAAAACTCACGCATACCGTAGAGGAATACAGCTCAAACCTCGATTCCATCGTCACTATTCTAAAACAGGTCACGGATGCTAAACTCATTTTTCTGACTACTACCTATGTCCCTGAGCAGGAAGCGGGGCGGTTTAAACAAGATGCGGTCAGGTATAATGAGGCGGCAAAAAAGATAATGAAAAAGCATTCCATTTTAGTTCATGATATTTATGAAGCCTCCGAAACGATTCATCATCAATTTGGAAAAGGCTCGGATGATGTTCATTATACCGACAAGGGATACGAACAACTGAGCAAACCGGTCATTAATTTTCTTAATCAGCAAATGCTGAATTGATATATTCTTACATCCGATCAGCGAGGAGGTGCAACAGTAATTTATTGTTAACCGGCGGATTGCTGAAAATTAGCCGGGTAGAAAGGCAAGGATATAGTAAAATGCGCATCAAAAAAATACGAGCGATTTTCCATGAAAAGCACTGATCCCCCTATTGTCGTTGAACAGCATTTTGAGCTTTCCAGAGAGGCAGTCTGGAAAGCGATCACCGAACCAGTCCAAATGCGACAGTGGTTTTTTGAAAATATGAAGGACTTCAAACCCGAAGTGGGGTTTGAGACGCGGTTTGTAGTCCAGGTAGAGGACCGGACCTTTACGCATCACTGGACCGTGACGGAAGTAATCCCTCGGCAAAGGCTAACGCTCAACTGGACTTACGACGAATACCCGGGCGACTCCTTTGTCACTTTTGAATTGATGAGGGAAAACCACCAAACCCGACTGCGACTCACCCATGAAATCACGGAAGGCTTTCCGGCATCCATCCCCGAGTTTTCCCGGGAAAGTTGTTTGGGAGGATGGAATTATTTTATCCAACAAAGCTTGAAAGACTACTTATCCCAAACTAAAGAAGGCTCCATCCGGCACTTTTACCGGCAATAGTTCACCGCCATGGAACAGGCGGATACGGATCGCCTGCTAAGCTTATGCGATGAAAGAGGATTCCATTTTTGATGCCGGCGTTTATTTGGACTTACGGGGCGGCTCCGATTATTTCCAGGCTAACCTGGACCTGTTTCAGGATTTTGAGACCATCAATACGTTCGCGGTCAACACCATGGTTCAGGGCCGGCAGTTTCACCACTTCGAAGCATTCAACGCCAGGCTCTGGAGCTGTACCGGAAAAGGCCACCGGAAACCACAGTGGCTGAGCTTTATCCTTTTCTGTTAGCGTGGATGAAGGAAGTCGAGTAGAGAGACAAGATAGCAACCGGAACCATTCCATCAAAAAGCGGGTTTTGAAATATACTAAGAGGCTGTTTCACTTAATTCTTCAGTTTTCTTATGCCTCTTTTTCCGTCATGCTTCAGCTTTTTTTAGCTCCATAGCTAAGGCTATGAAGCTCAAAAAAGCCTGCCCCGTACCCAAAGGGTCGGGG
>Ga0209949_1000172_pt1 | contig 36936 bp, 30 predicted proteins | sample SalPonC_black_MG_FD_185711 | JGI IMG/M metagenome (GOLD analysis project Ga0209949, IMG submission 185711) | Salt pond soil microbial communities from South San Francisco under conditions of wetland restoration - Salt Pond MetaG... | ecosystem: Environmental > Aquatic > Marine > Intertidal zone... | reverse complement strand
CGAGACGGCCGACCTCGGCGCGCCCGGCGCGGCGGCCGAACTCTTCGCGCGGCTCACCCAGCGCGGTCGGAGCATCGACGTGCTGGTGAACAACGCGGGCTTTGCCGTGCACGGCGACTTCCTCGGCCAGGACGTCGATCGCGTGAGCGAGATGATCCGCGTGAACGTGATCGCGCTCACCGAACTGACGCATCTGTTCGCGAACTCCATGGCCGAGCGCGGCGGCGGCCACGTGTTGAACGTCGCCTCGATCGCCGGTCTGACGCCGGTGCCCACCTACGCCGCCTACGCCGCGACCAAGGCCTACGTGGTGAGCCTGAGCGAGTCGCTGGCCCACGAACTCGCGCCGCGGAACGTACGCGTGACCGTGGCCATGCCCGGGGTGACGTGGACGGAGTTCTTCGAGGTCAGCGGGCAGAAGACCACGTGGTTCGGCCGGATGACGGGGAAGAAGAGCGCCGACGTCGCGCGCATCGCCGTCGATGCGGCGTTGAAGGGACGCAGCTCGACGATCACCGGCTGGCGCAACCGCCTGACCATGGCCCTGTCGGCGCCCGTACCGCGCCATCTGAAGGCCTGGGTGACCTGGCAGTTGAACCGCAACGACTGACGATCGACCGTCCCGGAACCGCGCACGACGTCCGGGCGTTCGCAGTCCGTTGCCATCTCCCCGAACCGGGACGGTCCATCGTGCACCGAACTGCGATCGTGATCCTGCTGCTGACGATGTCGTTCCTCGCCGCGCCCGCCCAGGGCCAGCTGCTCGAGAGCGAACGCAACACGATCGAGGTGTTCCAACGCACCTCCGACTCGGTCGTCTTCATCCGCAACGAGCTCGTGCAGCGGAACTTCTGGACCGGCGACGTCATGCGCCGGCAGGCCGGCACCGGATCGGGCTTCGTGTGGGATCGCCAGGGACACGTGGTCACCAACTACCACGTGATTCGCAACGGGGAACGCTTCTTCGTGGTGTTCTCCGACGGGGCCGAGTTCGAGGCCGAGGTCCGGGGCTTCGATCGCAACAAGGACCTGGCCGTGTTGCGCATCGACGCACCGGCGTCGCGACTGCGTCCGATCGAACCCGGAGACAGCGACGAGCTGCTGGTGGGCCAGAAGGTGCTGGCCATCGGCAACCCCTTCGAGCTCGACCAGACGCTCACCACCGGCGTGGTCAGCGCGCTCGGCCGCGAGATCCGCTCGGTGGCCGACGTCCCGATCACCGACGTCATCCAGACCGACGCCTCGATCAATCCGGGCAATTCGGGCGGCCCCCTGCTCGACAGCCGAGGACGCCTGGTCGGGGTGAACACCGCGATCATCAACCGCACCGGGGCGAACGTGGGCATCGGCTTCGCGGTTCCCGTGAACACCGTGCTGCGGATCGTGCCGCAGTTGATCGAGACCGGTCGCGTGAGCCGGGCCGGGCTCGGGATCAGCGTGGTGGGCGACCCCATCATGGTCCGGCTCGGACTCGAGGGCGTCGGCGTGCGCGACGTGGCCCGGGGCACGCCCGCCGATCGGGCCGGGCTGCGGCCGTTGCGGCGGATGCGCGACGGCCGGCTGGTGGGGGACGTGATCGTGGCGGTGGCGGGCACGCCGGTCAGTCGCTTCGACGACCTCTACAAGATCCTCGATCCCTACGAGCCCGGCGACCGCGTCGAGATCGAGGTCCTGCGCGATCTCGAACGCCGCGAACGCATCGAACTCGAGCTGACCGACGTCGGTCCGCGGCGTTGAACGCACCGCGCTTGCTCGCGCGCCTCGAGGGCGGTTAGGATTCCGTCGGCTCGGGATCGACCATCCCGGGCCGTTCGTGATCCCGTGGATCCCCCGGAAGCCGGTGCGAATCCGGCGCGGCCCCGCCACTGTGAGCGGCGACGAACCCCGGAACACGCCACTGGTCCGTGCGCACGGACCGGGAAGGCCCGGGCAGTAGGACGACCCGCGAGCCAGGAGACCGATCCCGGGACAGACCTGAACGTCCTTCGTGGGTTGAGGACTCCAGGCCCGGCCGTCCCCTTCGGTCGCGTCGTGCCATCCGAACGTCCTCGGCTCCACGCCAACGTGGAGGCCGATCCATGGCTCGTGTTCTTCTCGGTGCGGCCGCGCTCGCGGCCGTCGTTCTCCTTCCTTTCGCCGCTGCCGCGCAGATCGCCGACACCGGCCAGCAGAACCCCGAGGTGCTGCGCACCAACGGGCAGATTTCGATGTGGGCCGACACCGTCGTCGACTTCGTCCGTGGTCCCCTGGACTACGCCGATCCCTCACTGGGCCTGGCGTCCTTCGGCAGTCCGACCGACGTGCTGGGCGACGCCGGTTCGCCGTTCAGTCTGGGCGACGGCGGATCGATCACGCTGGGCTTCCCCGAGAGCATCGTCGACGGGCCGGGCGTGGACTTCGTGGTGTTCGAGAACGCCTTCGCCTTCGGCGGCGAGGTCTTCGCGGAGCTGGCCTTCGTCGAGGTCAGTTCCGACGGGGCGACCTTCGTCCGCATGCCGGCGATCTCGCGCATCGACCGTACGATCGGGGCCTTCGAGGGGATCGCCTCGACGGAGACGTACAACCTGGCCGGCAACTACGTCGGCGGCACCGCCTTCGACCTGGACGACCTGGCCGATCACCCGCTCGTCGTGGCGGGGGACGTCGACCTGCAGGCCATCGCGTACGTGCGTGTGGTCGACGTGATCGGCGACTGCACGAACGGATCGTCCTTCGACGCCCTGGGCAACGCGGTGTGCGACCCCTATCCGACGGCCTCGGCCAGCGGGGGCTTCGACCTCACGGGCGTGGCCGTCATGAACCCGCCCGGGCCGGTCTCGGCCGACCGTGCCAGCTTCGGCTCGCTGAAGGCCCGCTACGGCGATCGCTAGGGTCGTTGTCGCGCGGGGGCCGTCGGCCTAGACTGGTGGGGTCGTCCGAACCCGTATCCTGCCCTCTGCCGGAGGCCCCCGTGCTCTACGACAGCATCCTCGAAGTCATCGGGAACACACCCCTCGTCCGCATGCACCGGGTGGGTGCGGCGCTCGAGTGCAATCTGTACGCGAAGTGCGAGTTCCTGAACCCCGGCGGCTCGGTCAAGGACCGCATCGGGTACCAGATGGTGATCGACGCCGAGAAGCAGGGGCGGATCAAGCCGGGCGACACGCTGATCGAGCCCACCAGCGGCAACACCGGCATCGGCCTGGCCCTGGCGGGGGCGGTGCGCGGCTACCGCGTGATCATCACCATGCCCGAGAAGATGAGCCGCGAGAAGCAGGTGGTGCTCGAGGCCCTGGGCGCGAAGATCGTGCGCACGCCGACCGAGGCCGCGTGGGACTCGCCCGAGAGCCACATCGGCGTGGCCAACCGCATGCAGAAGGAACTGCCGAACGCGCACATCCTCGACCAGTACAGCAATCCGAGCAATCCCGAGGCGCACTACGATCGCACGGGCCAGGAGATCATCGACGACCTGGACGGTCAGGTCGACATGGTGGTCATCGGCGCGGGCACCGGCGGCACGATCACCGGTGTGGCCAAGCGGCTCAAGGAACACAACCCCGACTGCGTCATCGTCGGAGTCGATCCCATCGGCAGCATTCTCGCCGGGGGCGACCACGTGGCCTCGTACAAGGTCGAGGGCATCGGCTACGACTTCATCCCCGAGGTCCTCGATCGCGGCCTGGTCGACACCTGGGTGAAGACGAACGATCGCCAGAGCTTCCTCATGGCACGGCGGCTGATCAAGGAAGAGGGCTTCCTCTGCGGCGGTAGCTGCGGTGCGGTCGCCGTGGCCGCCCTGCAGGAGGCCCGGCGTCTGAAGCCCGGCCAGAACTGCGTGCTGATCCTCGCCGACGGCGTGCGCAACTACATGACGAAGTTCGTCGACGACCAGTGGATGCGCGAGAACCGCTTCAGTGGTGACGACGTCATCGAGGGCACCGTGGCCGAGATGACGCACTCGAAGAACGGTCGGAGTCTGATCACGCTCGACCAGCAGGAGAGCCTGACCAAGGCGATCGACCTGATGCGCCACGAGGGCATCTCGCAGATCCCGATCACCGCGGAAGGACAGCTCGCCGGCCTGCTCACCGAGAAGGACCTGCTCGAGTTCCTGACCAGCGGCGAGCGGGATCCGAACGTCCACCTGATCGACGTCATGCGTCGCTCGGTGCCGACCGTGCTGGAGACCACGCCGCTCAGTGCGCTCGACGAGATGCTGGACCTGACCGGCAGCGTGGTCGTGGTCGACGACCAGCGGCACCCGCAGCACATCCTGACGAAGATCGACCTCGTCGAGTGGCTCGTTCACCACTGAGCGGGCCCGTCCGCGCCGCTCACGTCACGTCTCGGTGACGTTTCGGCCCGGTCGCCGGCCGGGCGGTTGACGTCGGGCCACGTGATTCGTCATCTTCGTGGCAGGCCGCGCGATGCCAGCGGCCGTTGCTCCCCTGATCCGTACGCTCTCGAGACCGGCTCCGCTGCCTCTCGTGCGCGTGCGCGACCGTCGAGCCCCCCGCAATTGAACGGGGCCGGGCCCACGTCGCGGCCCCGGGGAGTGCTGTTCCATGCGAGCCGTTCTGATCGTCCTGCTGCTGTCCTCTCTCTTCCTCCAGGCCGGCTGTGCGGCCTTCGGGATCGCGACGCGCGGCGATCTCGAGGACGAACGCCGCGCCGCCCGCGCCCGGGCCGAACAACTGCGCGAGGAGAATCGGATCCTTCGCGATCGGATCGAACGTCTCGGTGCGTCCATCGAGGTCACGGGTCGATCGATCGCCGACATGGAGTCGACGCTGCAGCACTTCGGGGACCGCGCAGCCGAGCAGCGTCAGGAGATCTGGTCGCAGACCGGCGACCTCCAGGTGCGGTTGGCGGCGATCGAGGACCGGCTGGGGGCGGCCGCGAGCCTGTCGGACTCGCTGCGTGACGACGTCGACCGAGCCAGTCGGGCGGCGCAGGCGGCGAGCACCGAGGCCCTGACCGTCCGTCAGGACCTCGACTCGGTCGCCGAGAACGCGGAGTTCGCTCGCTCGCGGAGCGAGGTCCTGCTCCGGGCCTGGTTGGAGCAGCTCCGGGCCGAGCGAGACCGCCTGGAGCGGCAGCTGGGAGCCCTGGAGTCCTCGCTCTCGCAGTGGGAATCGGAGGTGTTCCGCCCCGAGGGTCGATCCTTGTCCGGGTCGGCGGAGGGCGATCTCGACGTCTCCGACGACATGTCCGGTGCCGGTGCCGAGTCGGAGGACGCCGCGGCGGAGCGCTGATCGGACCGGGCGTTGGCGGTTTCGGACTCATCCGCCGGAGAGCCGGTGACGAAGACAACAGAGGGCCGTCCGCGCGGGCCGTGCCCCGAGAGGAAACATCATGTCGCGCCGATACCTCCGGATCGCAGCCTGGGGCGTGCTGCTCGTTCTCGGGCTGCTCTTCGTCTGGGTCGCTCCCCGCGTCCGGGCCGGAGACTCCGAGACCAACCGCGCGCGTGTGGAGCGCATGTACGCGGACTACCGTGAGGACTCCTTCGCGGAACTGCCCGACCTGAGCGTCGACGAGGCCCGCGCGCGTGCCGACAGCCTCGCCGCGAACGAGGACGACGCCGACGACCTGGTCTGGCTCGACGTCCGGGACGCCCGGGAGCGCCGGATCTCGCGTCTTCCCGACGCGGTCGACCGGGAGACCTTCGCCCGCCACCGTGACGAATGGAGCGACCGGCCGGTGGTCGTGTACTGCACGGTGGGCTATCGGAGTGGTCTGGCGGCACGCGAACTCCGCCGCCAGGGGATCGAGGCCTGGAATCTGGCCGGCGGGATCCTCGCCTGGGCCCACGAGGGCGGCCCGGTCCTCGACGGTCGGACCGGTCGCCCGACCCAGCGCGTCCACGTCTACGGGTGGCGTTGGAACCTCTTGCCCGAGGGCTGGAAGGCCGTCTGGTGAGCCGTCCCGATCATCCCCCCCTTCGACGATCGGTGCGCGGGGACGCCCTCGCCCGCGAGGCCAGGGAGCGTCTGCACGATCTGGCCAGCGAGACCCTGCCGACCGAGCGCGATCTCGCCGGGCTCTTCGACCTCGTCGACCGGTTCCACCGCACCGTGTTCGAGGCGTCGCCCGCCCTGCGGGTGAGCTGCGGCCGGGGATGCGCGCACTGCTGTTCGCAGATGGTCTTCGACGTCCACGCCTTCGAGGTGGAGCGCATCGGGCGTCGCCTGGTGGAGGAGCGGCGCGTCGCGCCGGTCCGGGCGACGCTGGAACGACGACAGGAACTCCACGACCGCGTGCGTCGCGATCACCCCCGCCACCACGACGAGGACGTCGACGCCTGGATCGAGCGCGTGGCGATCGAGTTCTGGAAGAAAGACGAGCCCTGCGCACTGCTCGATGCAGACGGTGCCTGCTCGGTGCACGACGTGCGGCCCTGGTCGTGCCGTCGCAGCTTCGCGGCGAGCGATCCGGAGCTCTGTCGCGGCGACCACGCCCAGGATCCGCGCCGACGCTTCTTCACGTTGGCTCCCGACGAGGGATTCGACGCCGCCCTCGAGGACCTCGATCGGTTCGCCACCTACGACGTCGACACCGATCAACTCGATCTGGCTCTGCTGCGCTGGCTGCGTGCCCACACGCCTACTCGACGAGACTGACCTTGCCGAGCGAGCGGATGCCGTCGAGCTGCACCACGTACAGGTAGACCCCCGACGCCACGCGCCGCCCGGCCGTGTCGCGGCCGGACCACGGCACGGCGTGCAGGCCCGTGTCGAGGCGAGTGTCGGTCAGGGTGCGGACGTGGCGTCCGCGGCTGTCGTACAGATCGATCCGCACTTCCGTCGGTCGGTCCAGCTCCAGCTCGATCCGCGTCTCCGGATTGAAGGGGTTCGGCCGCGCTCCGTGCACCACGCCCGCGCCGCGAGCGGCCGGGGACGACGTGCCGTCGGCACTGACCGTGAGCACGACCGGAACGCGGAGTGGGTCGGTACCGGCACCGGAGAAGACGACGAGTTCGGCCGAGTGGTCGCCCGGATCGAGACCTCGGGCGTCGAAGTCGAGCTGTAGAGCGGTCTGCTGTCCGCCCGGGATCGACCCCGTCGTGTTGGCGACCGCACCCCACGCGATCGGCTCGACGATCGCGAAGGGGGTGTCGGTGTCCACGAACTGGTCGGGATCCCCGGCGTCGCGCAGGCGCAACCGGGCATCGAAGGTCGCCGGACCCGTGACCGTCCACGTGAAGGAGCTGTCGTTCGGCGTGCTCGCGCTGAGCGTCTCCCAGGTCTGGCCTCCGTCGCGGGACAGATCCAGGGCCACGTCGCCGTCGACGGCGGCCACCCACTCCAGTGCGACCTCCTCACCGGTGCGCAGCGGAGCCACGGGAGATGTGATCTCCAGGAAGGCAGCCTGCGGGCCCCGGAGCAACACGGCCGAGGACACACTGCTCGGTCCGCTCCCGAAGCCGTCGCCGACGATGCGGTACGGAACCACCAGATCGCCCTGCAGGCGCAGGGCGAACTCCACGGTCACGGTGGCGGTGCCGGCCTCGCCGTTGCGGATGTTCCCCCACGCCCCGTCGGGATCGGTCCAGATCACGGCGGCGCCGTCACCGGTGGCGCCGTTGCTCACCAGCTTGCGCTGCTCGGCACCGAAGAGGTCGGTGCTCGACACCACGCGCACACCTGCAGGGAAGTCCAGTTCCACGGCCTGCAGCCATTCGAAGTCGGTGCTCGCGTTGTCCACGCGGACCTGCAGGGTAGTCGTCGAGGCCGGCTCGTAGCGATCGATGCCGACCTCGAGCGAGGATCCCGCGATGCTGCGTGCCGGTGACGGGGCCACGGGGGCGACGATCAGCGCCTCGTAATCGAGTGCCGAGCCGGCAGGACCCTCGTTGTAGAGTGCCACGCTGCGATCGGCCTCGTTGCCGGCGGAGATCCGGAATCGGATCTCGTCGGCGTCCAGTCGCGGCAGCGCGACGGGGCGACGGATCTCCTCGTCGATCGTCACTTCGTACACGGCCGTGCCCGCGCCGAGCGTGCCGTGCCCGAGGACCAGCGTGACCGCCTCGATCTGGTCGAGCGGCGTCGCGAGCTCGATCGGAGTCCCGGGGCCGAGGTCGACGCCCTCGGTGGTCCACGAGCCGTCGGGGCGTTCGATCACCGCGCGGCCCCGGAGCGGGGTCGCGGACGGCACCTGCGGGGTGATCGTCACCACGCCGGGTTCCCCGGCGCTGAAGCCCTCGGCGCGCAGGAAGTTGGCGGCCAGACGCTCGATGCTCCCCGAGAACGAGGCCGGCACCGACGACCGCTCCTCGGTGAGGGGTGCGGTGGGGAAACCGGTCGCCTCCTCGTATCCGAACTCGGGTCGCGCTCGATCGCCCGTCACCAGGTTCCAGGTGGCGAAGTCGACCCAGCTCTCGGCGACCGGTCGGCCGAACTGGGCCAGCGTCCAGTCGTAGGAATCCATGACGGGTTCCTGGGGAGCATCGGCACGACGCAACCAGAACGTGACCACACTGGCGATGCCCACGCTCTCGCTCATCCAGTGCTGCCAGACCGATTCGGCGTAGGCGCCGCTGCCGCCGTCGTCGAGCGGAGCGGTGGGGGCGGTGATGGGACTGCCGAAGGTGAGGTAGTTGTAGAAGTCGTTCACCTGGTCGTAGACCACGTCCTCGGTCCAGGTGGCATCGATCTCCACCCACAGGCCGGGTTCGGTCCAGCCGTTGTTGGCGAACTGGCTGGCGTGCTTGAGTTCGTGGGCGGCGGTGACCTTCGCCGCGCCCCAGACGTTGCCCTCGGGATCGTCGTTCGGGGGAAAGTTGTAGAAGTTGTGGTGGACGGTGATGAAGGTGCCGGCCGAGCCGACGTCGGTACGCTGGGCGAAGCCGTAGGCGCCGATCCTCCGCAGCACGACGCGATAGGGTCCCTCGCTGATGTCCGGGGCGGCGAAGCCGAGCTCCGTGAACTCGCGGTCCCAGGATTCCTCGAAGTACAGGCCCACGCGGTCGACGAAGTCGGGCACACCGTTGGCCGGGTCCGAGTCCTCGGGAGGCACGGCATCGGTTCCCGTGGTCTCGTACTCGAGCTGGAACCGTCCCTGGGGACTGGTGGTGATCTCGGCGCTCGTCGACGCGGTCCGGGGGGTGAGCCATGCGTCGACTGCCGCCCGCTGCGGCGCCGACAGTTCGTCCCGGCGCGCCTGTGCCTCGGCCACGATCAGCGTGGCGCAGCGCACCGGACGGTCGACGCCTCGATCGCGGTACAGGGCCGGCAGGGATTCCGGTTCGAACACGCGGCGCAGTTGCAGCATCAGCGCCTCGGTCCCGTCGATCCGGCCGGAATCACGGTCGGACTCGATCGCGACGAGCGCCGGGTCGCGATGCACGTGGGCGGAGTTGTCTGCCGTGGATCGGCTCGGGAGCAGGGCGAGCAGCGCCAGTGCGAGCGTGACGGCCGGAAGCGGGGCGCGCATCCGGAGGGAGCCTCCTGTTCGGGTCCACACGCGGGGGTACGGCGTGTCTCGGACTTCGATCCTACCACACCGTCGCAGGCCGTGGAGACCCGTGCGCGCACGGGGTTTCCCGTGAGGGCGTGTCGTCGCTCACCACTGCGCAGTGAGGGCGAGAGCGGGGCGGCCGTCGGGAGCGATCGTGGGGGCAACGGACAACCCGCCGGTCTCGGGGGTCTCGTGACGACGGTACACGAAGCGGGCCGCGGCGATGCCGCTGACCGATCCGATCCAGACGTCGCTCGCCCAGTGCGCGCTGGAGTACACCCGTTGCAGGCTGACCGCCCCGGCGATCGTGTACAGAGGGATCGTCGCCCACCAGCGATCGACGTGCAGCCGGACGACCTCGGCGGCCGACCACACGCTCGCCGCATGGCCGCTCGGGAACGATGTCCCACCGTTGAACTCGAAGAAATACGCGCCGCGGTCCTCGTTCGGGCGACGACGTCCCAGGACGAGCTTGCTCGCGTTGCGCAGCGAGCCACTCATCCACTGGGCCTCGAGGATCTCGGCGCCCATGCGGGCCAGGCGGGGGACGTCCGCCGCATAGCCGACCACCATGGCGCCGGCGTAGAAGGGCCAGGTCTTGCCCATGAGGCCGAGCCGGCCGAATCGATCTCCGGTGCGCCGGGTGAGGTCGAAGGCCCCGTCGCGCTCGTTGCGCTGGGCGAAGTCGTCGATGTCCTCGTCGAAGGCGAAGAGGGCGCCGCCGACGGCGACCACCAGGCCGAGGTTTCGCAGATCTTCACCCGACATCCGCGACGGGGCGGTGACGAGGGCCCAGGCATCGTCGGCCAGGATTCGCAGGCCCCGTCCGGCATCACGGAGGGGTTGGCGGTCGGCCCGGGCCTCGACGGCCGGCGCGAGGACGAGGGCGGCGGTGATCCACAGGACGTGGACGAGCGGGAGGCGTCGGCGGAGTTCGGACATGATCGATCTCGGTCGGGGAGCGCGGGGCAGGTGGGGCCGCGGCACACGTCGGCTTGACCCCCGCGGGCGACCTCGTCACATTGACGGGGCCCGGCGGCGATTCTGGTCGAGTGCGCCGGTCGTCGTCCAGTGAAAGGTCCCTCGCCGTGATTCGTTCCCTGGTTGCGTGGCTCGTCCTCCTGGTTCTCGCACCCGTTCCCTTCGTGTCGTCCGGGTGCGGTTCCGACGACGATCCCGTCGACGTGGTCGATCCCGGCGACGACGACCCCGGCCCCCACGACGGCGAGGACTCGATCCTCTTCCGCGTGTACGTCGACACACCCTCGGGCGGAGAGGACCTGCGATGGGTCGGCACGCCCGACGGGCCGGCCGACGACTCCCCCGAGACCACCGATCGGCCCTTCGTCCCCTTCGGGCGCGGATTCCGGATCGAGTGGGAGCCCGACGCCGCGGTGGCGCCGGTCGTCGGCACGCGGGTCCGGGTCTACGAGACCGACGACGAGACCTTCTTCCTGCCCGACGCGGGTCCCGACTCGGTCGCCTTCGACGACACCCGGTCGATCCGCTTCGCCAACGACACGCCGCGCTCGGCGATCGATCCGGCCGACTGCGGAACCGGGCCCGATTGCTTCGGCGACCTGCGCTTTCCGTCGGGACCGCGATTCCTCGAAGTACGATCGATCAACGCGAACGGGCGGGTGATCGCGAGCGGGCAGACGCTGCGGTTCGACGTGAACTACTCGCCGACGGTCGATCTGGTGGAGAGTCCGGCCGAGCCGGACAGCACGGCTGCCTTCCCGGCGTGGACCGTGGCGCTGGAGGCGGGCGGGCGATGGGAGCGGGCGCTGGCGCCCGGCGACACGATTCCCGCCGGGGCCGAGGTCCGGGTGCGGCTGCGCGGGCAGGACCGCTTTCCCGGGGCCACACCTCCCGACAGCCTGTGCTGCGACGTTCGGCTCGACGACCAGGGTCCCGAGGTGCGCTACAAGGGCTTCACCCGGTTCACGCTGCGCGAGGACGACGGCTTCCCGAACACCTTCAACACCTTCGCCAGCGAGGCCACGGCCGACTCCGTGCTGGTGGTGAACGTCGGCCCGGCCGACTACGAGCTGAACCTCGTCAGCGTCGACGAGCACGGGCGGCAGAGCGACCGCGCCACCCTGTCCTTCGTGGGCGGATTCCCGCCGCGCACGCCGCGGGTGGAGCCGACCGACGGACAGCAGATCGTGCTGCGCCCGCCCGATCCGGCCGAACCGTCGGACGACTACCAGGTCTTCACGAACGTGGGCCTGGGCTTCGATCCGGTCTCGGGCCGCTGGAGCGAGACCGTCGAGGAGCTCCGCTTCGACGGCACGCTGTTCCGGATCCCGATCCGGATCGAGGCCGACCCCGATTCCCGCGTCCCGCCGGCCAGTTCGCAGATCCTGGGCCTGCTCACCGGAGTGCCGCGTTCGTTCGCCTACACCATGGTGTCGGAGTTCGATCCGACCAATCGATACGCGCAGGGGATCGGCGATCGCGAGGACTTCTACATTCCCGCGACCATGCCCCGCGTCCTCGAACTGACTCTCACCGACGACGATCGATTCGAGGGCATCGAGATCTTCGTGCCCGACCTGTTCTTCTCGACGCCCGGCCTGTTCGACCCCGGGCTGGCCGAACCGGGCGATCCCGATCCCTTCGATGAGTGGCAGCCCGTCGCCGATCGGATCCGCTCCGACCTCGGCCGCTACGAGTTCTTCGCCCGGGCCTCGACCACGGTGTTCGGTTCCGAACTCGTGCAACGGCCGCCCGCCGCGCGTGGTGCCGACACCCGCCTGCAGGACTTCGTGGTGGAGGAGCTGGAGCGCTTCGGCCGCTACAGTCCGCCGAGCGAGACCACGTTCAGCGTGCACCTGGAGTTCCAGACCGACGCCGGCCCGGTGCTCTGGCCGCCCGTGAGCGACTGAGCCGACGCGCCCGGCGGTTGCCCTCGGCCGCGGGCGGGGCTACAGTCCCGCTCGTCGTCTCCCCCGGGCGCGCGGGCGCGCCCGGCCCGCCGTCGCCCCGTGCCGAGGCCTCCCATGTCCGAATCCACCGATCGCGCCGAACGCGTCGAGCGCCCCCGCGTGGCCGCGCTCGACGAGATCCTGGGCGAGGCCCTGCCCGTGCTCGACGACGGCTTCGTGCGCGTGGTCGACTACATGGGAGACGACGGTTCGATCGTCCAGGCCGCGCGGGTGAGCTACGGCAAGGGCACCAAGAAGGTCAGCGAGGACCGCGGGCTGATCCGCTACCTGCTGCGGCATCGCCACACCACGCCCTTCGAGATGGCCGAGATCAAACTGCACGTGCGCGTGCCCATGGACTGCTGGCGGCAGTGGATCCGGCACCGCACGGCGAACGTGAACGAGTACAGCACGCGCTACTCGATCGCGATCGAGGCGAGCCAGACCACCGCGCCCGACGAGTGGCGCCAGCAGGCAGCGTCGAACCGGCAGGGCAGCGAGGGCTTCGCCGATCACGGACTCGGCGAGACGCTCAGCGCGCAGGAGCGCGAGCTGCAGGACCACGCCCGACGCGTGTACAACGAACGCCTCGAGCGCGGCATCGCCCGCGAGCAGGCGCGCAAGGACCTTCCCCTGTCGACCTACACCGAGGCCTACTGGAAGGTCGACCTGCACAACCTCCTGCACTTCCTCGCCCTGCGCATGGACATGCACGCCCAGGAGGAGATCCGCGAGTACGCCACCGTGATCGGCGAACGGATCGCGAGCAAGTGGGTACCGCTGACCTGGGAGGCCTTCGAGGACTACCGCCGCGGTGGCGCCTTCTTCAGCCGCATCGACCGCGAGATCCTGCGCCTGGTGGTGCAGGGCGATCGCGACGCGGCCACGCGGCGCGCCGAAGAACTGGGGATCCTCAGCTGGGGCGAGAAGGGTCCGAAGCGCAACCGCGAACGGGCCGAACTCGAGACCAAACTCGCCGACCTGGGACTGGCCGTCCCGTGGGCCGATCGCAGCGGCCCTTCCTGATTCCGATGCACGCCGGCTCCCCCACGGGACCGGCGTTCCCACGTGGGGCCACGCCCCGCACCGACCAACGGAGAGATCACATGGCGAAGAAGCGTACGAGCCGTCGCCGCCGCGTGCCGAAGTGGCGGATCGAACAGGACTCGATGGGGAAGATGAAGGTTCCTTCGTGGGCGCTGTGGGGAGCGTCGACGCAGCGGGCGAAGGACAACTTCCCCGTGAGCGGGCGCGTGGTGCCCGTGGAGGTGGTGCATGCCTTCGGCCTGCTGAAGGAGGCCTGCGCCCGGGCGAACATGGAGCTCAAGCGGATCAGCGGGCCCAAGGGCCGCACGATCGTGCGCGCCGCCCAGGCCGTGGCCGAGGGTGAGCTCGACGACCACTTCGTCGTCGACGTCTTCCAGACCGGTTCGGGCACGTCGACCAACATGAACGCCAACGAGGTGATCGCCAACTACGCCTCGCTCGAGGCCGGCGAGGAGGTCGGCAGCAAGCGCCCCGTGCATCCCAACGACCACGTGAACATGGGGCAGAGCAGCAACGACACCTTTCCCACCGCCATGCACGTGGCCGCTGCCCTGTCCCTTGCCAACGACCTGAAGCCCGCGCTCGAGCGCATGCAGGAGGAGTTGGCGGCCAGGGCCGAGGAGTGGGACGACATCACCAAGATCGGCCGGACCCATCTGATGGACGCCACGCCCATCCGCGTGGGGCAGGTCTTCGGCGGCTACGCCGAGCAGATGGCGAAGGCGATGGAGCGCTGCGACGTGGCGATCGAAGCGCTGAGCGAGCTGGCCATCGGCGGCACCGCCGTCGGCACCGGCATCAACACCCACCCGCAGTTCTCGAAGAAGGTCTGCCAGCAGCTGAGCAACGCCACCGGCCTGACCTTTCGCGAGGCGAACAACCACCCCGAGGCCCAGGCGGCCAAGGACGGCTACGTGGAGGTGAGCGGCGAGCTGCGCACCATCGCCGTGAGCCTGAGCAAGATCGCCAACGACATCCGCTGGCTCGGAAGCGGCCCCCGCTGCGGTCTGGGCGAGCTGAGCCTGCCCGCCACCCAGCCCGGCAGTTCGATCATGCCCGGCAAGGTGAACCCCGTGATCTGCGAGAGCATGATCCAGATCTGCGCCCGCGTGGTCGGCAACGACACCTCGGTCACCCTGGGCGGATTCGGCGGCGTGGGCAGCATCCTCGAGCTCAACGTGGCCATGCCCATGATGGCCGACGCGGTGCACGAGAGCATCAAGCTGCTCACCAACGGTTGCGACATGTTCACCGACAAGCTCCTGCGCGACCTGAAGGTGAACCGCGAGCACACCGAGGGGCTGATCGAGGGCTCGCTGATGATCGTCACCAGCCTGGCCCCCGTCATCGGCTACGACCAGGCCGCCGCCGTGGCCAAGGAGGCCCACCGGAAGGGCAAGACCATTCGCGAGATCGTCCTGGCCCTCGAACTCCTCGACGAGGAGCAGCTCGACGAGCTGCTGGACTTCGACGCGATGACCCGCCCGCACCGTTAGCCGCGGCGACGTCGCGAGCGGGCGAGACGAGGCCGGTCTCCGGAGGGAGGCCGGCCTTCGTGTGGGTGTCGGCCTGTGTGGTGGTGTCGGCCTACGCGTGGGTGCTGGCCTGCGCTTGGGTGCCGGCCTTCCTGGCGGTGGCCATCGCGGGGGAAGTGTTCGGTGCGGGTGACGGTTGGGGATGTTCCGCGTGGGAACGCTGGCGCTTCCGCCGCGGAAGTCGGGATGGCGGAACTCTTTCCGTACGGCTTCCGCCGCGGAAGTGCGCACGCAGCATGACGCCTGTGGATGTTCCGCGCGGGAACGCGTCCGCTTCCGCGGCGGAAGTGGCGGGTTCTCGTCCCGCGCTACGATCCGAGCAGACCGCGGAACGCCGCGTGGTTGCGGCGCCCCTGTGCCCCGTGATCGGGTACGGCGAAGACGATCCGCCGGAAGCACGGAGTGGCCGCGCTCGTCCGTAGTGCTCGTGCAGCGGCTTCGGCCACCATCGCGGGATCGTTCCCGAACGCACCGCATCCCCAGGCACCCAGCACGAGGGCGTCGTGGCCGGTGTGCGCGGCGACACGGAGCACGTTGTCCCACCGCCGTTCGAAGGTGGGAGCCAGCGCGTGGAGTCGTTCGGTGTCGTGCGAGGGGATGCCACCGCGGTTCGGCGCGGGTGCGGTGACGATTCCGACCTCGACCGGGCGTGCGAGCCATGGCTCGGAGGAGCCCAGCCGGAAGAAGGCCACGCGCGGCGAGTGGATCACGTGGTCGGTGTACAGCGTCGACGGGTGGGAACGGTTGGCGTCGTAGTAGTCGGGCTGGAGCAGCAGGGTGGGGAACAACGTACTGCAGCGGCAGAGTTCCTCTTCCTGGGCGCGCGAGCCACTCAGGAAGCCGCCACCGGGATTGCGGGCGGCGGCGAAGTTCAGGGCTGCGGTGTCGAAGTCGGGCGCGAGGCGGGCGCAGGCCTGCTGCGTGGTCTCGTCGGTCACCTCGACCGTCGGCGCCGGGTCGGTCACCGCGTGGCCGGTCGACCCCGGGTCGGTCGCCGCGGGGCCGGTCGATCCCGGGCCGGCCGCCGTCCGTCCCGCCGGCGCGTCCAGCGCCAGGAAGTCGATCTCGTCGGGGGTGAAGGTTCGCACCCCGGCCTCGCTCGCGCGGAGCGACGCCGTGAGATCCACCCACTGGCCGTCGGAGGTCTCGTAGCCGCCGGCCTCGATCACTTCGAGCACCTCGCGTGCGGTGGGGTGGACGTTCTTCATGCCCATGCGTCACCCACCGGCTCGGAACTGCGCCTTCACCGCACCCCACGACTCGCCCTCCTGCTCCACCGGTCCGCACTGCGACGGCTCCAACGCATCGGGGACGATCGTGCAGCCCTCCACGTTGCCGAGGCCGCAATCGATCGTCCCGGTGATCGAGACCACGGTCGGGGTGTCGATCAAGTCGTCATCGGGATCGAGGGCGATCGGCAGCATCTCCCAGCAACTGTCGGGGCAGGGTTCGAACACGGCCGGCAGCACGGCGGAGGTGATCGTGCCGATCCCGAGCACGGGGTCGCCGCAGGTGGCGTAGTCGATCGGCGAGACGAGGTCGAAGGACGAGGCCCAGGTCGGCAGGTCGTCGCCGTCGGCGTCGAGGCCGATCGCGCGGTAGCGGTGGGCGGCACCGGAAGCGGCCGCGGCGTCTTCGAAGGTCACGGAGTGCACGCCGGTCATGAGGACGTCGAACTCGACGCGTCCGATCGGCACGGGGGCGCCGCAGTCACCGAGGGTGCCGCGTTCGAGGCGGACGCCACCGACGGCGTCGTCGAAGTCGTCGGCGATGGTCAGGGTGACCACGATCGCGGTCGGTGCGCCGACCGCGCACCAGACCTCGACCTCGAGGGTGTTGGAGGTCGGGGGTTCGACCACGACCTGGGCGCCGGCGGGTGCGGTCCAGCCGATCACGAAGAGAACGGTGATCGTCACGAGGGACTTCATGGGGATCTCCCGCGAAGGGGGCGCGAGATGTTCGCCGCGAGAGTGTAGCACGGTCGATGCGGCGCGGCGGCATCGCGACCAACAGAACGGCGGCCCCGGAGTCGTTCCCCGGAGCCGCCGTCGAGATCCCTCGCTCGGGTGCCCCTGTCAGGAGCCCGCGCCGAGTGCCACGAAGGTCCGGGTCGTGGCGGCGGGCAGGTTCCACAGCAGGTCCTCGCGGCCGTCGCCGTCGAAGTCGCCCACCCGCATCTGGTACTGCTCCCACGACACCGCCTCGGGGTGTTCCATGGGCACCGTCGTGAACAGGAAGTTCGAGGTCTCCGTCGCCAGGCCGACGTTCAGGGCCAGCCGGGTGCCGTCGCGTTCGATCAGGACGAGATCCTGGCGGCCGTCGCCGTCGACGTCGGCCAGACGCGCCTCGAGGGGGCGTGTCCCCTCGACGTTCTCGACGTAGGCGAGGGGGCCCCTCCGCCACCCGGTGCCCGAACCGTAGCTCATATGCACCGGGATGCGCGCGGGGTTCAGGTTCGGCCACACCAGGTCGTCGCCCGGGCCACCGCCCACGTTGCCGATCAGCGCCGAGTAGGTCTGCCATCCGTCGTTGCTGCGCTCCACGTAGGGCTGCTCGGTGAAGCGACCGTCGGTGTTGCCCAGACCGTAGTGGATGCCGTTGCGCGTGGACTCGGTGATGTTGAACACGATGTCGCTGCGGCCGTCCGCGTTCACGTCGCCCACGAGGACTTCGTAGCCGTTCCACGTCGACCCGCGGTCCTGGAAGTCGAGGAACTCGAACTGACCGGATTCCTGCCCGCGGAACACGTAGGTGCGGTTCGGGCCGACCAGCGTGTTGAAGATCAGGTCGTCGATCCCGTCGCCGCCGACGTCACCCACGAAGACCCGGTAGGAACCCCATCCGTTCGCGGGGTGCTCCTGGCGCGCGCCGAAGGTGAAGTCACCACCGTCCTCGGACAGTCCGACGTAGGTCAGGTTCTGCGCCTCGGTCGAGTTCCACGCGATGTCGTCGAGTCCGTCGCCGTCGAAGTCGCCGACGAAGGGCTCGAAGGTCGACCACCCCTCGCTCGGAGTCTCCGGGTGCGTGACCGGCATGCGCTCGGAGAACGTCCCGTCGCCGTTGGCGATCGCCACGACCGTCTCGTTCAGCGACGCGCCGGTGTGGCAGAAGGCGATGTCGTCGACCCCGTCGCCGTCGAAGTCTCCGACCACGGTACGGGCCGGCGTGGTGATCGACTGCGTCGCGATCTCCTCGTCCTGGAACACGAAGGGTTCGCCCGACGCGCCGACCGGCGTGCACTCGCGGATCGTGTACTCGGTGGCCTCGGTGACCTTCGCGATCCGACCGTCGAGCGTGCGGAAGATGAAGCTCAGCGGGACGGCCGTCGAGAGTTGGGCGCTGCGCGTGAAGTAGGCGCCCAGATCGTTCTCACGGATCATGTCCTGCGTGGCCTCGGCGGGCCCGCCCACCGACACGATCGAGACCTTCGCGGTCTCGAGGATCGTCTGCTCCTTGGCTTCGATCGATCCGGACGCGCCGCCCCCGATCGAGTTGTACGACGCGCGGATCGCGCTCCGGATGTCCTCCTCGCTGGCCGTCGACGTCACCGACATCATCATCAAGCGACCGTAGACGACCTCGGCGAGGTACACGGGCACGTTGTTCGCGTTCATCAGGCCCTGGTCGGCGTAGAACTGCAGCCGGTCCTCGGTGAAGGCGTCGTCGAACCAACCCGCGGGTGACGAGGGCGGCGGGACCGACACGGTGTACATCTTCTGCACGAACTTCGCGGTGACCGTCGTCTCCGACACACGCCGCGAGAGATCGCCCTCGGCCCGCGCCTCGAATCCCAGGTAGCGGCCCGACGCGCCCACGCTCAGCGCCCAGGCGCGCTCGGAGTGGTAGGTCTCCTGGGTGAAGGAGATCGAACTCGGGGTGTCGAGCGTGTCGCGCGTGGCGTTGCCGATCATGCCGCGCACGGCCTGCGTCACCGACGCGAGCGAAGGCGACTCCACGCGACGTGCCGAGTCCTCGCTCGGCAGTTCCTTGATCACGACGTCGATCGGGGCCCGTTCGTCGATCGTCAACGGCGCGAAGGCACCCAGCCCCGAGTCGTCGTCGTAGCTGTTGCCCTGGATGAAGGCGCCCGGCCAGAGGATCGACTCGTCCGGCGAGAGCATGACGATCTCGTCGGGATTCGTCGTGATGCGGTACGGGGTCTCGCGGCAGACGTAGCGGACGTTCTCCGGAGGGGCGACGGTCCCGTCCTCCTGGATCTCCTCGACCTCGACCTCGGTCGAGCCGAGCTCGACCGTCTCGCCGTCCGCGGTCGGCAGCTCGTCGGGACCGTTGTTCGCGTAGTCGTCCCAGGCGGGCATGCGGCCGAAGAATTCGTTCGTCTCGCCGACCGGCTGGCCGCCGCCACCAGGGCCGGACGGATCGTCCTCGGAACAGCCGGCGATCGCGAGCAGGGCCGCCAGGCCGAGGACGAGGGTCGTACGTGGGGATCTCATGGTTGTTTCCTCGAAACGGGGGAGCGGGGGCGCTCCCGGACGAGCGCCTTCGATCACAGATGCGCAAACCATCGCGTCTTCGCGCAATGAGGCGGATCGTCGCGCGAACCCTGGCCGTCCGGAGTTCCCACCCGGCCCGCGACCTCGCGGGCGCGGCCGGTTCACTGTCGCCGGCTCCTCGGCGGTCGACGAGCGGGCCCACGAGCCCGGCGAGCTCGTCGGGCGCATCTACGGTCCGCCGCAGACCAGCCAGCGCGTCCGCGCAGGGTCCGCAGTTCGAGCGTACGCGGGCTCGTGCTCGGCCCGGTAGGTGACCGGGACGGAGTCCATGAGCGCGAGCACCTCGGCGGCCTTGCCGACGTCGAGCAGGCACTCGGCGAGTCGGAACTGTGCGTCGGCGAGGAGCTGGTGCTCCTCGTCCAGAACCGTGCGCCGGATGCGCAGGGGCCCGCGCGACCGACGCCTCGAAACGTTCCCGCGCCCGGCGCAGCGGGGGCCGACCGCGAATGGCTCGCGTCCGGCCTGCAGGGCGCGGGTGACCGAATCGACGGCCTCGCCGAAGGGATGCCGCCCCGCGAGCACCTCCCACAGGATCACCCTGAGCGCGTAGACGTCGGTGCGCACGTCTACCGCACCGGCGTCGCCGCGCAGCTGTTCGGGACTCATGTAGACGGGAGGCCGAGGCGCCGACCCTCGACCATCATCGTCGCGTCGATGATGGCGGTGTCGTCGTCGAGCAGCAGCAGCTCGAGTTCGCGCCCCTCGTCGGTGATCAGTTCCTCCACCAGCGTCACGCGCTGCTGGTTCCCGCTGCGCTTCTCGGCGCGATGCGCACGGGCGTGGGCGACTGGGATCTTCAGCACGCAGCGCGACGCGATGCCCAGAGAGTGGGCGCGGTCGGTTGCGCGAGCCCACCCGCGTCGACGAGCCGGATGTAGGTTCCGTGGACCAGGGCAGTGGGTTGCAGGGTGTGATCGGCCCGCTCCTGCGACACGGTCGAGCGTGAAGTCCGGTGCAGCGCGTCGGAGACGAGTGCGAAGATCTCTTCGCTGGGCTGGACGCGAGGCGCCGCGTCGTCCTCGAGCTGGCGGAAGAGCCGGGTCACCCGGGCGCGGGTGTCGCCGTTCCGGATTCTATCGCAGCAGATCCGGCGCGAGAGGATGAACGGGATCCACTCCGAGGGCGGTCGGGCTGCGAAAGGCGAGGCACGAACGGCCCTGTCGTGCAGAATCCACGGACGTGCCGCGCGGCAGTTCGGCCCGGGGAACGGAGATGGCTGGTCATCCTGAGGACGACATGGAATACGGCATCCGACGCTTCTACGGAGAACGCATCCGTCCGCTTCTCCCGTCGGCTGGCCGGCGGTGGGCGAAGTACGCCTACAGCATGTGGGGGTACCGGCAGTTGTTCACGATCCGGTCCCTGTCCTGCAGCGAGAGGTGCACCTGTTCCAGCGTTTCGTGGAGGTCGACTTCCACGTACCCCACGGTCACTGGCCGTGCGAGATGGCGGAGATCGCGAAGTTCCTCCTGGACTCTCCGCGCAGACCGGAAGCGGTGATGATCGAGGCCGGGTGCTGGCAGGGAGGGAGCACGGCCAAGTTCAGCATCCTGTGCGAGATGTGCGGATACGTCCTGCACGTCTACGATTCGTTCCAGGGGGTGGAGGCGACCGACCAGGAGGGCTACGACTACACTGGCGAGTATTCCGCCGAGCAAGCGCTGGTGCGGAACCACGTGCGCCGGTACGGCGTCATCGACGTGTGCCGCTTCCATTCCGGGTGGCTCCAGGACACCATCGCGAAGGTCCCCGTCGCCGAGCCCGTCATGGCCGCCTACATCGACTGCGACCTGGCCAAGGGGACGGTCGAGGTCTTGCGAGGAACGCGGCAGGGACTGTGCGACGAGGACCTGGTCTTCACCCAGGACTTCCACATTCCTCCCGTGCGCAAGACGCTGGAGGCGGTCGACACCTGGACTGCCCTGGGGGTCCGAATGCCCCGGATCGAGCGGCACTGCCACAACCTGGCCTCGCTCCACTTCGAGCGTTCCGGATCGGACGCCTGACCGCCTCCGTTCCCCGGAAGCCCGCGTTCATTCCCCAGGAGCCGCGCGTTCCTACCCACCTCACGAATCTCCCCTCCCCCGTGCCTTGACCGCGCGCGGCGGCCGACTAGCCTACCTTCGTCCCTGCGCACCGCGCTGCCCCCGACCTGGAGATCACCGTGAACGTTCTGGTTCTGAACTGCGGATCGTCGTCGTTGAAGTTCCAGCTGATCGAGACCGATTCCGACCGGATCGACTCCGACCAGGACCGCAAGCTGGCTCGCGGCATCGTCGAGCGGATCGGCAGCCAGGCGGTGGTCACGTGGCAGGCCGAGGGTGGCCGCAAGGACCGCCATGCCGAGCCGGTGCGCGACCACCGCGCGGCGATCGATCTCGTGTTGCGCTGGATCGTCGGCGAGGAGAGCGGGATCGAGTCGATCCACAGCATGAAGGACATCCACGCCGTGGGTCACCGGGTGGTGCACGGCGGCGAGCGCTTCCAGCGCTCGGTGCGGGTCGACGACGAGGTCATGGAGGGAATCCAGGACTGCTTCGAGCTCGCTCCTCTGCACAACCCGGCCAATCTCCTGGGCATCCGCAGCGCGCAGGAACTGCTGGGCAAGGGCGTGCCGCAGGTGGCGGTCTTCGACACCGCCTTCCATTCGACCATGCCCGAGGCGAGCTACCTCTACGCCATTCCGTACCAGTACTACCGGCGCTACAAGATCCGCCGCTACGGCTTCCACGGCACCTCGCACCGCTACGTGTGCTACCGCTACCGGCGCATGCACGACCTCGAGCGCGAGCAGGTGAACCTGATCACCCTGCACCTGGGCAACGGGGCGAGCGCGTGCGCGATCCGCGATGGCAGCTCGGTCGACACGTCCATGGGCTTCACGCCGCTCGACGGGCTGGTCATGGGCACGCGCGCCGGCGACATCGATCCGCAGATCATCGAGTTCCTCATGCACAAGGAAGGAATCGACATCGGCGAGATCGACACGCTGCTGAACAAGCGCTCCGGTCTGCTGGGCCTCAGTGGCCTGACCAGCGACATGCGCGAATTGCTCGAGGAGGAGACCGAGAACGGCGACCGCCGCGCGCGGTTGGCCATCGACATCTTCTGCCAGCGCGTGAAGGCCTACATCGGGGCCTACTGGGCCAAGCACGGGCCTTTCGAGGGCATGGTCATGACCGGCGGGATCGGCGAGAACGCCGCGCCGGTGCGTGCCCGGATCCTTCGCGGACTCGAGCACATGGGCGTGAAGCTCGATGCCGCGGCGAACGACGGTCTCGCCGGCGGTACGGAAGGGCGGATCTCGCAGGAGGGCTCGGCCCTTCCCACCTACGTGATCCCGACCGACGAGGAACTGTTGATCGCCCGCGACACCTACCGCGTGGTCGAGGACCGGCCCCGGCGGTGGTGACCGAGGGGTGACCCTCCGGGTTCGCTAGCGTCGGCCGCCGAACAGCCCCAGGCGGAAGGCCCAGTACAGCAGCGTGAGGATCGAGGCCACGGCGGCGGCCACGTAGGTCAGCGCCGCGGCGTCGAGGACCTTCTTCGCGCCACCCAGCTCGTCCCGGGTCATGTACCCGCCGCGCTGCAGTGTGGCCATGGCCCGGCGGCTGGCGTCGAACTCCACGGGCAGCGTGATCAGGGTGAAGACCGTGGTCGCTCCGAAGAGGGTGACGCCGACGATGGCCGCGGTGTGCCCCAGCGCCGTCGCGGTGCCGCCCAGGAAGAAGGCGGCGATGATCACGAACATCGAGAGTCCGCTGCTGAAGTTGGCCACCGGCACCCACGCCGAGCGGAACTTCAACGGCGCGTAGGCCCGCGCATGCTGGATCGCATGGCCGACCTCGTGGGCCGCCACGCCGGCAGCGGCCATGGAGCGACTGCCGTACACGCCCTCGCTCAAACGGAGCGTCTTCGTGCGCGGATCGTAGTGGTCGCTGAGCTTGCCCGCGACCGGCTCCACCCGCACGTCGGAGATCCCGTGGTCCCGTAGGATCGCCTCGGCGATCTGGGCTCCGGTGAGACCCCGCCGGGTGGTGGTCTGGCTGTACTTCTGGAACGCGCCCTTGGTCCTGGCACTCGCCCAGAACGACAGACCCATCCCCACCCCGATGATCAGCAGGTAGAAGGGATCGAAGATCATCTCGTGGACTGTTCCTTTCTCGGGCCCGAAACAGAGGACGACGCAGGCGCAGGCTGCATCTCGAGGAACGCGGGTGGGGTGTCGGGGGTTCCCTGCGGGTACACGAAACCCCGGAGCGCTCGGACCGCACTCCGGGGCCGGGGGAAGTGAAGCACGAGCCACGCGTGCCCGTCGCCTCGGCGGCGGGGGCCGGGATCGTGGCTCGCGGCCCGTACGGGCGCAGCGAGGACTGGCGAAACCACGACGAAAATGCGTGGTTCGACAAAGACGCTACGTGTCCTGTACAACTCCTGCATATGGTCATTCTGCACCACTCCGCCCGCTGACCGGGCGGCCTGCCTGCCTCCGAATCCACGGGACTCCCGATGTCCGCAGACACCCCGAATTCGCAACCATCCGGTCCTGACCCGGACAAGTTCCGTACCCTGCGCTCCAAGCTCGAGGTCTTCCACGACTGGCCGCACCCCTATCTGTTCAAGTTCATCGTGCCGCGCGCGCGGCAGGAGGAGCTCGAGGCGGTGTTCGAGGGCTGGGAGTACCGCACGCGCGCGTCGCGCAACGGCTCGTGGATCAGCCTGACCTGCGAGCGGGTCATGGAGTCGGCCGACGCCGTGATCGACGTCTACGAGCGCGTCGACGGCATCGAGGGCGCCTTCGCACTCTGACCCCCCGCCGAGCGCCGGGCCTCGTGGTCACCGACGCGGTGTCGGAGGGGCAGCCGATGGGTCGCTCGCCGTCCTGCAGATCGTCCGTGCGGTCAGCGACCCAGTCCGCGATCGCGGCGTGATCCGGCCGCTCCGGCGGCGAACGCGCATCCGAGCAGGAAGTACAACGTGAGTTCGACCTCGTCGTCGGTCTGGTAGACCTGGAACAGTCCGCCCAGGAGCAAAGCCAGATGGGCGGCGAAGCCGCCGAGAGCGATCCACGACCATGGTCCGGCGCGGCGAACGGCGCCCGCGGCGCCGATGGCGACGGCCACGGCGAAGGACAGGAAGACCGCCGCGCCCGGCCAGCCGCTGTTCACGGCGACCATCAGCACGTCGTTGTGGGCGTGGGCCCGGGACTCGTACAGGCCCGTCACTTCGTACTCGTCGAGCACGTGCTCGAAGTTGCCGAAACCGTAACCGGTCCACGGACGCTCCTCGAGGGCGTCCAACGAGGTCTGCCACAGGTTCGGTCGGGTCTGCTCGGCCTCGAAGTCGAAAGCCCGGACGAAGCGGTCACGGATGGTCGGCGTGGCCACCGCGCCGAGCGCGGCGAGCAGGAGGATCCCCACGGCGATCCGCCGCCGTGTCGGCGGCAGGTACAGGGCGATCACCGCCGCGCCGAGTGCGGCGCCCAGCTGCGCACTGCGCGCGTGGCTCAACAACAGCCCGATGCTCACCAGCGCGCCGGCCACGACCACGAACAGACGGTGACGCCACAGAGCTCCGCCGGGCGAGGAGTTCGTGGCGAAGGCCACGCCCAGCAACCACAGGCAGACCACGTGGCCACCGTAGGTGAGCTTGTGACCGTAGAAACCGACCGCGTTCCAGCGGTTGCCGATGCCCGCGATCCAGTCGTCGGTGAACCACTGGTCGCCGGTGTAGTACTGGTAGATCCCGTAGATCCCGATCAGTGCGCCCACGCCCAGGTACACGACCAGTGCGCGCGCGAGGTGGCGCGGTACGGTCATCCCCAGGGCGGCGACGGCGGGCAGGAGCAACTTGATCCACAGCTCTTCGCCGACCTTGTCGAAGCGCGCCGGGTAGGGATCGGCCAGCGCGGTCGTCAGCAGCGACCACGCGATCCACAGCCCGAAGGTGATCCACACCGCCCGTGGAACGGCGGCTCGTGCCTCGGAGCTCACGATCAGTCGGAGTGTCCCGAGCACGATGAACGATCCCGCCACGAGCGAACCCACGCTGATCGACAGCGGCGAGCCCACCACGAACAGGTAGAGCAGCGCGATCGAGAACCGGTCGATGATTCGCACGCAGCCAGCTCCCGGGTCAGCGGAACGCGCTCACGTCGCCCAGGCCCTCGCGCACGACCATCGCCTCGTCGCCGGTGAGGTCGATCACCGAGGTCGGATCGAGGCTCGCGATGCCGCCGTCGATCACGATCTCGATCTCGTGGTCGAGTCGGTCGCGGATCTCGCGCGGATCGTTGAGGGCGAACTCGTCGCCGGGCAGGCGCAGGGTCGTGGTCAACAGTGGTTCGCCGTGGGCCTCGAGCAGCGCCTGGGCGATGGCGTGGTCGGGCACGCGCAGGCCGATGGTCTTCTTCTTCGGGTGCTGCAGGCGCCGCGGCACCTCGCGTGAGGCACGTACCAGGAAGGTGTAGGGTCCCGGCGTGTGCGCCTTGATCAGGCGGTAGCCGGGCGTGGTGTAGCGGGCGAACTGACCCGTCTGGGACAGATCGCGGCACATGAGCGTGAAGTCGTGCCGGTTGTCGATGCGCCGGATCCGGCAGATCCGGTCCAGGGCGGCCTTCTCGCCGATCGCCGCACCGAGGGCGTAGGTGGTGTCGGTGGGGTAGGCGATCACACCGCCGGCCCGCAGCACGCGGACGGCCTGATCGATCAGCCGCGTCTGCGGCGTCACCGGATGGACTTCGAGCAGCGTGGCCACGATCAGTTTCCGGTGTCCGGGGTCTTCCACCACCGGTGGACGTCTTCGTAGGGCGACAGGAAGTTCGGCGTGGCGTTGCGCACCTCGATGCGCAGGCCCACCGGCGGATCCTTGGCGTAGAGCATGGTCATGGGCTGGTCGCGGTACAACAGTTCCTGCACCTGCTTCCACAGCACCGCGGCCTCGTCGCGGTCGACGGTCCCGCGCGCTCGCTCGATCAGCGCGTCGACGGCCGGGTTGGCGTAGCCGCCCCAGTTGAAGCCGCCGTCGCTGGCGAAGCTCGCCGACAGATCGGGTGAGATCGGCGCGGCCACTTGCCCCATGTACACGTCGAAGTCGCCCGACGAGACCTGCGACAGCACCGTCGACAGCTCGAGCATCCGCGTGTTCACGTCGATGCCGACCTCGCGCAGGTTGTTGCGCAGGATCAGCGCGCCGTTCTCGCGAACCGGGTCTCCCGTCCGCGTCTTCACCGTGAAGCGCAGCGGCACTCCGTCGCGCTCGACGATATCGTCTCCGTCGGTGTCGACGAAGCCGGCCTCGGCCAGCAGCCGTCGCGAGACCTCGAGGTTCCGCGTGTGCGGCTCGAGTTCGTCGTTGTAGGCCCACGCCACGATCGGCGTCATCGGGTTGGCGATGGTCCGTCCGTAGCCGAAGAGCAGGCCCTCGACGAAGGCTCGCCGGTCGATCGCGTAGCTGATCGCGTTGCGGACGCGGGCGTCGGTCAGCAGCTCGTTGTCGAGGTTGTAGACCAAATAGCCCAGGAAGCGCGGTCCCACGAGTTTCAACTGGACCTCGGGATCGTCGCGGAGACGTTCGAGGTCCTTGTTCGGGACCGACTCGATCATGTCGACCTCGCCGATCTCCAGTTGCAGGCGCCGGGTCGCTTCTTCGGGGACCACGCGGAACACGATCTCGTCGAGGTAGGCGGGCTCGTCCCAGTAGTGGGGGTTGCGCTCGAGTACGAGGCGGTCGTTCGCCTCCCAGCGGGCCAGACGGTAGGGCCCGTTCGTGATCGGCATCCGGTTGAGATCCCAGCTCTGGACCTCGGTCGGGGTTCGACCCTCGATCGCGTGGGCGGGCATCAACGGGAAGGCCGAGCGCAGCAGCGATTCCTGCGTCCGCCGGTGGAAGGTGAAGACCACCGTCGTGTCGTTCGGAGCGGCCACGCCGGCGATGTCGTCGAAATTCGACCGCCGCGGAGTCGGAACGTCGGGATTGGTGAACAGCTCGTAGGTCACGAGCACGTCGCGGCTCGCGAAGGGTTCGCCGTCGCTCCACCGGACGTCGTCGCGCAGATGGTAGGTGAGTGTCAGACCGTCCTCGGAGAAGAACCATCGCTTGGCCAACGACGGTTCGAAGTCCAGGTCGGTGTTCATCTTGATCAGCCCGTCGTTGAGGATGCCGTAGATGCTTCCGGCCAGCGCCGTGGTGCGGATCACCGGGTTCAGGGTGCCCGGATCGCTGTCGACGGCGACGGTCAGGGTCCCGCCCCGGACCACGGGTCCGGAATCCGGGTCGCCCTCGGTCACCTCGCCGCCGCCACAGCCGGTCAGGCCCGTGGTCGTGGCGGCGAAGAGCAGGGGAAGGAGCGTTCGGGCCAGGCGCATGCGCGAGTCCTTTCGGAGCGGAAGCGGGGTCAGGCGGAAGGGGGCACGACGTCGGCCCAGTCACGGGGCACGAGGAACTCGTGCAGCAGCCGGTGCTCGTCGGTGCCGGGTTCGATCTCGTGGTCGGTCTCCCAGCGGACGAGCGGCGGCAACGAGGCGAGGATCGATTCGGTGCGGGCGCCTGCCTCGAGCCCGAATCGCGTGCCGCGGTCGTACAGCAGATTGAACTCGACGTAGCGTCCGCGTCGCAGGAGCTGCCACTGCCGTTCCCGGTCTCCGTACGGCGTGTTCCGGCGACGCTCGAGGACGGGAACGTAGGCGTCGAGACAGGCCTCGGCCAGGCTGCGGTGCAGGGCGAAGCATCGGTCGAATCCGCCATCGCACACGTCGTCGTAGAACACGCCTCCGATTCCACGAGCTTCGCCTCGGTGCGGTAGACGGAAGTACTCGTCGCACCGTGTCTTGAAGCGCGGGTAGACTTCCGTTCCGAAGGGCTCGCACGCGGCGCGGGCCGTCCGGTGCCAGTGGACACAGTCCTCGACGAAGCCGTAGTAGGGCGTGAGGTCGAAGCCTCCGCCGAACCACCATACTGGATCCTCGGCGGCGTGCTCGGCGACGAAGAAGCGGAAGTTGGCGTGGGAGGTCGGTGCGTAGGGATTGCGCGGATGGACGATCAACGACACCGAGGCCGCCTGGTAGGCGCGCCCGGCCAGTTCCGGCCGGCGCTCGGTCGCCGCCGCGGGCATGGCCCGTCCGACCGAGTGGGAGAACTGAACGGCGGCCTTCTCGATCACCGCACCGTCCTGCAGGGCGCGCGGGCGGTGCAGGCCGCCGCTGGGCGCCTCGAAACGCTTCTCCGCGAAGCACGCGCGGCCGTCGACCCCTTCGAGGCCGGCGCAGATCGTGTCCTGCAGGGCCATCAGGTGATCGCGCACGGCGACGACGTCCGGCGTCCCGGGGCCGGTGGTCGGCGATGTCGAGGAATCCATGCACTGCTCCCGGCGGCGGGCTCGGCCGCGGTGTGTATCTTCGGGCACCGTCGGGGTCGCCGCGGTCGATGATCGCCGACCAGTGTAGACGTCCCTCGCCCCCGCGCAAAGCCCGCGCCGTGCCACGCGTCTTCTCGAGCGACCGCTTCGAGCTCCCGCTGCCGCCGGGCCATCGGTTTCCCGCGCGCAAGTACGGCATGTTGCGCGAGCGTGTGCAGGCCGACGGCACGGCGGTCGACCTGGAACCACCGTCGGCGAGCCGCGCGCAGCTCGGCCGTGTGCACACCGAAGGCTATCTCGAACGGGTCTTCACCGGAGCCCTCGAGAAGAACGAGGCGCGACGGATCGGTCTGCCCTGGTCGCCGGCCATGCTCGAGCGCTCGCGGCGCTCCACCGGAGCCACCGTGGCCTCCTGCGAGCGCGCCCTGATCGACGGGGCGTCGCTCTACCTGGCCGGTGGCACCCACCACGCCTTCGCCGATCGGGGCGAGGGCTTCTGCGTGTTCAACGACGTCGCGGTGGCCGCCCGCGAACTGCTCGCCGCCGGTCGCGTCGGGCGCGTTTGCGTGGTCGACCTCGACGTGCACCAGGGCAACGGCACGGCCGTGATCTTCGCCGACGACCCGCGGGTCTTCACCTTCTCGCTGCACGGAGCCGGGAACTACCCCTTCCACAAGACCCGCAGCGACGTCGACGTGGCTCTTCCCGACCGCACCGGGGATCTGGCGTACCTGCAGGCCCTCGACGCCCACCTCGACGCGGTGCTCGACCGCGCCGAGCCCGACCTGGTCGTCTACATCGCCGGGGCGGACGTGTACGCCGGCGACCGCCTCGGCCGGCTGTCGCTGACTCCGGACGGGATCGCGGCGCGCGACCGCCGGGTGTTCGCGGCCCTCGGCCGCCGTGCACTGCCCTGGGCCATGGTCATGGGCGGCGGATACGCTCAGCCGATCGAGGAGACCGTGTCGATCCAGCACCGGACGGTGCGGATCGCCCTCGAGTCGGTGGCGAACGGCAACCACGGGGCCGGTCCGCCGGTGTCCTGATCGGTGATCCGGTTGGCCGAACCCTTGCAAACGACCTCCCGAAGAAGGTGGCGCCGTTCCGCGGAATCATGCGGAACCACGCGGAACCGCGCGCCCCGATCGCACACGTCCCGGGAGGACAACCGTGGTACGCACACGCCTGGCGCCCTTCGTCTTCGCGCTCGCCCTGGTGGGTCTCGCCGCCTGTGACAACGATCCCGAGCGCATCTCGGACCTCGGCCCGATCACGCCGCCGGACCCGATTCCGGCCACGAACTACATCGACGCCGTCGCGCGCGACGGCGGATCCGGTGCGTACGTGAACGAGGAGATGCCGACCGGCGACGCCACCGCGCCCGAAGTCGACGGGTCGCTGTGGTTCGTCCGCGGCGGATCGATGGTGTTGACCGTCACCGTCGAGGACACGGCCACCGAGCTGTACGTGAGTGCAACCCGTGCCGACCTCGGCTACTACCGCGTGCCGCTCGACGGCTCGGCGGTGGTGATCGACGAGGAACGTACGCGCGCGTCGGCACGGATCGAAAAACTCGCCGCCGCCGGAGTCGAACCGGCCGCGGCCCGCGAATCCACGGCCTTCCGTGCGCCGCGGACGGTGACACTGACGCTGACTCCGGCGGAGACCGCCTCGTCGTTCACGGTGACGGTCTCGGCCGGCGACGGTACATCGGTCACGTCGGCGTCGACGCACGGGGTCCAGGTGAACACCACGGCCAGTTCGTCGGCCGAACTGCAGGTCAGTCTGAACTGGATCGACGGCATCGACTACGACCTGCACCTGGTCACGCCGAGCGGTGATCGAATCTACTACGCGCAGAAGAACGGTCCCAATGGTGGCGAGCTCGATCTCGACTCGAACCCCGGCTGCAATCTCGACTGGGTGAACAACGAGAACATCACCTGGGGCAGCACCACGCCGGCGCCGGGCGAGTACGTGGTCGAGCTCGACGTCTTCAGCGCGTGCAGCGAACCGGGACCCTTCCCTTACCTGATCACGGTCACCGTCGGGGGCGAAGCGACGGTCTTCGAGGGCGAGATGGCGCTCGTCGACGGCTCGGAGCCGCCGGCGCTCGAGGTGAGCCGCTTCACGGTCGGACCCTGAGTCCGCCGAGACTCCTCTTGGTCGAGGCCCGGGCCGTGCGGTCCGGGCCTCGTCACGTCCGGATCCCGGTGCTTGCCGCCGTGCCGGGTCGTGCGCACACTCTCGGTTCCCGCTGCGCGCGTTCCCGAATCCCCGGAGTCCGATGACCACGCCGTCGCTCGAATCCGTCCTGCGTCCGCTCGTCCTGGTCCGCGCCGCGCTCGGCGGGGTGCTCATGGGACTGGCCAACCTGGTCCCCGGGATCTCGGGTGGCACCATGCTGCTGGCCGCGGGGATCTATCCCCGCTTCGTCGCCGCGGTGGCCGAGGTGAGCACGTTGCGGTTCCGCGTGCCGGCGCTGGTGTTGCTCGGCACCGTGGCCGTGGCCGCGCTCGCCGGAATCGTGCTGCTGGCCGGGCCGATCAAGGACCTGGTCGTCCACCAGCGTTGGATCATGTACAGCCTCTTCGTCGGTCTCACGCTCGGCGGCCTTCCGGTGGTGTGGCGCATGGCGCGTCCGGCGACGCGATCGGTGTTCCTGGGTGCGGGTGGAGGCTTCGTGGCCATGGCCGCGCTCGCGATCGCGCAGGCGAGTGGTGCCACCGGCGGCGACGGACAGGCCGACCTGCTGCTGCTCGGGCTGGCCGGACTGGCCGGGGCCAGCGCCATGATCCTGCCCGGTGTGTCGGGCGGCTACCTGTTGCTCGTGCTCGGGCAGTACGTGCCGATCCTCGGCGCGATCGAGGCGCTGAAGGACGCCGTCGCCGCGCGTGACCTGGCGGCGGCCACCGAGCCGGCGCTGACCGTCCTGCTCCCGGTCGGCGTGGGTGTCGTGGCTGGCGTGGTCGTCGTGAGCAACGCGTTGAAGTGGTTGCTGGCGCGCTACGAGAAGGCCACGCTCGGCGTGCTGATCGGCCTGTTGCTCGGCGCAGTGGTCGGGCTGTGGCCCTTCCAGGCGCCGGTCGAGCCGCCGCTCGGGGCCACGGTGAAGGGTGAGGTGGTGACCGCCGAGTCCCTCGCCACGATCGAGGTCGAGGACTGGCCCACGCGGAGGTTCACGCCCGACGCCGGACAGGTGGGGGGCGCACTCGGGTTGGTCGTGCTCGGCTTCCTGGTGACCTCGGCGATTGCCCGGTTGGGCCGCGACGAGCCCAGCGCCTGAGTCAACCCCGTTCGCAGAGTGCGAGGCCGCGGGTGACGATGTCGGCCTCGTCCACGAGCACCGTGTCGGCGGCCGGGCCGAGGGGGATGTACGTGTCGCGGCCGCGCACGCTCGCCGCCGGGCGGCTCAGGCCCTCCTCGAGCAGATGAGCCAGGACCGCGTCGGCGATCCCCGCGCCGGTCGCCCGGCACTCGTCGACGACCAGCACACGATCGCAGGCTGCGGCGTGCAGACGCAGGGCCTCGAAGGGCAAGGGGCTCAACCAGCGCAGGTCGAGCACACGGGTCTGCAGTCCGTGGTCTTCGCGGAGTGTGCGGGCCGCGCGCAGGCTCATGCGGAGGCCGTTCGCGTAACTGACGATCAGCAGATCGGTGGCCTCGGGGTGATGAATTCCGACCTCTCCCGGCAGCAGGACGGCACCCGGGCCGTGGGGTACCGGGTAGTCGCTCAGCCAGCCCCCGTCGCCCTCTTCGTGGAGATCCTTCTCGTGGTACAGCGCGATGGGCTCGAGGAACACGCTCACCCGGCCGTTCTCGGCTGCGGCCGCCGTCACTCCGCGCAACATGCGGGCCGCGTCGTCTCCGCGTGAGGGCGCGGCCAGGATCAGGCCCGGGATCTCACGCAGCGCGCCGATGGCGTTGTCGTTGTGGAAGTGCCCGCCGAAGCCGCGCTGGTAGGCCAGGCCGGCCACGCGCACGACCATGGGATTGCGGAACTGCCCGTTGCTGAAGAACTGCAGCGAGCAGGCTTCGCTGCGCAACTGGTCGATGGCATTGTGCAGATAGGCCAGGTACTGGATCTCGGGGATCGGCAGGAGGTCCAGGTGTGCGAGTCCCTGGGCGAGTCCGAGGATGGTCGTCTCGTCGAGCAGCGTGTCGAAGACGCGGGCCCGGCCGAAACGCTCCTGCAGGCCGGTGGTGACGTAGTACACGCCCCCCTTGCGGGCGACGTCCTCGCCGAAGACCAGGATCTCGGGGCGTCGGATCATCTCGTCGGCCAGGGCGGCGTTGACGTGTGCGGCCATGGTGCGCTTGGTCGGGGCCCTTGCGGCCTCCGGGAGCTGCCCACCGAAGACGCGCTCGCGCGCGGCGGCGTCGACCTCGGTGGTCGCCGAGCGGTGGACGCGACCCGCGTGGAAGGGGGCGAGCGGAGCGGCGACTTCGGCTCCGTCGGACAGCTTGGGTCGCTGCACGACGTAGCGGGCGGCCTGGTCGATCTGGCGCTGTGTTCCTTCGAGGATCGCCATGAGCTCCTCGGCATTGGTCGCGCCGGTCTCGAGCAACAGCCGCGCGTTGTGCAGCAGTGGATCCTGCGCCTCGACCCGTTCGATCTCCTCGACCGAGCGGTAGGTGGTCTCGACGTCGCTGCCCGCGTGGCCCCACAACCGCACCATGGGAATGCGCAGGAACACTGGCTTGCGTCGTTCCCGGCACACCGACAGGGCCTTCTCGACGGTGTCCCAGACCTCGACGAGGTCGCCGGTGGTGACCGCGAAGTACTCGAGCTGGCTCAACCCGCTGAAGCTGTCGGCGATCCAGCGGCGCGGTTTCTCGACACTGATACCCACGCGGTTGTCCTCGCACACGAAGACCACCGGACAGGCATTGCCGCGGCGGAAGGCATAGCGCGCGGCATTGATCCCACTCAGCGCGGTGGCGTGGTTGGCCGAGGCGTCGCCGAAGCTGCACAGGACGACGGCGTCCTCGGGCAGTGCGGACTCCATTCCGAGTTGCGCCCGGCGGCCCAGGGCGAAGGCCGTGCCCATGGCCTTGGGCAGGTGCGAGGCGATGGTGCTGGTCTGCGGTGGGACCCACATGCGGCGACTGCCCCAGACCTTGTGGCGACCACCGCTGATCGGATCGTCGCTGCTTGCCACGAAGCTGAGCAGGGTGTCGAGGATGGGATCGACCGTCGGATCCTTGCGCGAGCGGGCCATCATCAGCGCCCCACTGCGGTAGTGCAGGAAGCAGGGGTCGGTCAGCCGTAGCTGGGCGCCGATCACCGCGTTCTGCTCGTGGCCGGCGCTGGCGATCGTGTAGAAGCTCTGGTTCTCCTGCTTGAGCCGCCGTGAGGCCGCGTCGAGCAGGCGGCTGCGGACCTGGTCCTGGAACAGTTCCACGGCGCGGGCGGCAGTGAGCGACGAGCCGTCGCGCAGTGGAGCGTCGCGCCCGAGGCGATGAACGGGCGGCGGGGCCGCTTCGATGGCGCCCACCAGGTTGGACTGAACGATTTCGACGCGGCTCTTCAGCATGGTCGGGTCCGGTGAGGTCGGGGATCGAGCGATCGAGCCAGCCTAGCAGCGCGCCGCGGTACGGGCCACTGCGGGTGCTGTTCCCGCACATACGAAAGGCCGCCGGCGATCGCCAGCGGCCCTCGCGGAGTCGCGGTCGCGATCGGGACTACATGCGCTTGGCGTAGTACTCGATCACGAGGTTGACGTCGATCGGGAAGAGCAGCGTGTCCTTCGACGGTACGCTGGTCAGCTCGACCTGCATCTTCTGCGCGTCGTGGACCATCCACGACGGACGCTCGTGGGCCGGATGCTTCCAGGTCTCGTTGACGATCTCGAAGTTCCGGGCCTTCGGGCTCACCGTGATCTTCTCACCGGGCGCCACACGGTAGCCGGCGCGATCCATCTTGCGACCGTCGATCATGACGTGGCCGTGGTTCACCAGCTGCCGGGCGGCGGGAATGGTGGCCGCGAAACCGGCGCGGAAGACCACGTTGTCGAGGCGGCTCTCGAGCAGTTCGAGCAGCTTGCTGCCCGACTCGCCGGAGCGACGCGCCTCTTCCATGAGCTTGCGCAGGTGGCGTTCGTGGACTCCGTAGTTGAAGCGCAGCTTCTGCTTCTCCATGAGCTGCTTCTTGTACTCGGAGTCCTTGCCGCGGCGGCGGCTCAGCCCGTGCTGTCCGGGCGGGTAGGGACGCTTTGTCGTGCTCTTGCGCGACAGGCCCGGCAGGTCGGTGCCGAGACCGCGCATCTTCTTCAGGCGAGGGCCCGTGTATCGGGACATGGTGCGATTTCCCGTGATCGTGTCCGTGGATTCGACCGGCGGCTCCGATCGGGGAGCGGGCCGGTCACCCCGGGCGATTCTGCGGCACTGGTGCAGGCTCCGGGGCAACGGTGCGCCGAGAGGACGACGCAAGTTCCAAAGAGTACCGGATCGGGACGAAAGCGCAAGCCGGCCGGCTCAGCGCAGGCGATCGAGCGCCCGGTCGAAGGCCTCGCGATCGACCGACCAGAGGGCGCCGCAGCGCGGGCAGCGCGCCTCGACGGACGCGTCACCCTGGAACAGGGCCTCGGGATCCTCGCCGAACATTCCGGCCAGGACCCGCGCGACCCGCTCTCCGTCGCAGGTGCAGGCGAAGGTGAAGGTCCGGCTCTCGATCGGCTCGCGTGAGGACTCGCGCAGGGCGCGGACGTCGACGCCGTCGAGCCCGCGGATCCAGGCGGCGTCGGCCCCGGGAAGGGCGAAGACGGCGGCCATCTCGGACGACGAGAGCTCGACGAAGCGCACCGCGAGCTGCTCGCTGCGATGGAAGTACTGCTGGAAGATCTCGAACAGGTCGATCCCGTCCACGCTCAGCACGCTGCGCGTGGGCTCGCGCTCGGGGTGCGATCGCTGCACGTAGAGGCGGTTCTCGCCGATCGTCTCGACATCGTCCACGAAGTAACGACCGGTCAGCGTGCTGTCGGGCCCGCCGCCGGCCGCGAAGACGTTCGCCGCGGGCCGGTGGACGTTCAGGGTCCACGCCGTGGACTCCTCGACCACGCGGAACGACAGCTGGAGCGCCGCCCCCGCCAGGGCCTGGTGCATCATCACCGTGCCCAGGGGGTCGAGAGGTAGATCCAGGCGACGTGCGTGGGCGTGGTAGGCCTCGAACAGCGCTCCGAAGTCGCCGAAGCCGAGCATGGCATCGCGCTCGCGCAGGATGTGGCGTTCGACGGTGGCGGTGGTTCCGGTCTGGCTCACGGTTCGATTCCCGGTCCCGAGGGCTCTCCATGCTATCGACGGTGCCGGGACGTGGCCACCCGTCCTGCGCCGTGGCCGCTATGGGCTTGGGTGCGTCCGGCGGGGCGGCTACACTCGCGGCTTCGTCGCTCGTACCACCGTCCCGGACTCCCCGGAGGGCTCCGATGTCGTACCGCTCACTGCTCCGCACCGTCCTCGTCGTCCTGTTCGTGGCCGCGCCGGCCGTCCGGGCCCAGGACGACGACACCGAGACCACGACGATCGAGATCGACCGGTGGCTGGCGATGCCGCCCGTGCCGGTCCTCGCGCCGGCCTTCGCCGACGATCCCGGCCCCGCGCTCGAACGCGTGGAGCTGCCGGTGTCGGACCTCGAACTGCGCCCCGACGACGCGTGGCGCTTCCCGGGCAGCGACGAGGAGTTGCAATGGGAGGAGCTGACCGGGTATCCGACCGCGCTCGGCGCGATCGGCGAGGCCCCGCAGGTGCGGGTGCTGGCCGCGCGGATCCACGCCGCGGGCTTCACCGGGGCGACCGTGCGCGTTCGCTCACTGCACCGCCTGAAAGTGCTGCTGAACGGCGAGGAACTCGGCACGAAGACCGATCTCGACGATTTCGACGCCGAGTCCGAGCCGGGCAAGGTGGAGAAGGAGGTCGAACTCACCACGGGCGACCACACCCTGCTGGTGGTGGCCGAGGGAGCGCCCGGCCGCGACGAGGCCTGGGCGGTGGAGGCCGCGATCGAGGTCGCCGCCGCCGACGCCGGCGACCTGGCCACGTCGAACCGCACGCAGCGTCGCCTCGACTTCGGCGACGTCATCGACCTGCACGATCCCGGTAGCGTGGATCTGTCGCCC
>Ga0209949_1000169_pt1 | contig 37213 bp, 20 predicted proteins | sample SalPonC_black_MG_FD_185711 | JGI IMG/M metagenome (GOLD analysis project Ga0209949, IMG submission 185711) | Salt pond soil microbial communities from South San Francisco under conditions of wetland restoration - Salt Pond MetaG... | ecosystem: Environmental > Aquatic > Marine > Intertidal zone... | reverse complement strand
GAACCGCTCTACCCGGAAATGGGAAGGCGGAAGTACGTCTACCCCCTTGTCGGGGCCACCATGCTTTCTTATTTCCTATTTCCGCTTCCGGTACTGCGAGGGTGTCATACCGGTGTACTTCTTAAAAACTGCGTTGAAGGTCGACTTAGAATTGAAGCCCGATTCGAAGGCCAGGGCGAGGATGGTATATTGATCATTCGCCGGGTCGCGCAGCTTTTCCTTGACCTTCTCCACCCGGTGGCGGTTGACGAAGTCGTAGAAGTTTTCGCCGTAAACGGAGTTGATGTAGTTCGAGAGCTGGTAAGCAGGTACATCCATCTGATCGGCGAGAGAATGCACGGTCAGGTCGCTTTGCAGGAAGGCTTCCTCTTCAAAAAAGACGCGTTGCAGCCTTTCTTCGATCCGGTTTTTTTGTTGCTCCGGGAGCTGGTAGCCGTTGACAGAAGCGGGAGACTGCAGGCCGGTTTTTTCCTTCGCACCCCGCTGTTCAAAAATGCCGGCCGTCTGCGTGCCTTTATATCCCATCAGGTAAATGGAGAAGGAAAGCACCAGCCCGATCAGGTTATTGGCCTGCACGAAATCCAGACCATTGCCCACCATCAAACCATAGGCGACGATGCCGACGATACAGACCGAAAGAAAAACACCTAGCAACCGGCGCAGCCAGTCGAGGTTAATCCGTTCGACATTGGAAAAGTTCTCTTCAACCCGCTCGCGATAGCGCCGCAGGGGAAGGAAGGACGCCCCCGCATAAGCTCCTACGTGCAGAAGCCGTAGTATGGCGATCCACAACACGGTATCGGTGACCGCTCCGCCCCGGAATACGCGGTCGACGAAGTCTACCTTTTCGGGCGTCGAGAGAAAATAAAAGGGAAGGTTGTTCAAAACATAAAGCAGAAAAGGAATAAAATGCAGCCAGTCGAGCCGCCGCCATTTCGCCCCTGTCCGGGTCCGTGCGTAGAGGTAAAGCAAGGGGCCGTACAAAAACACCAGCGGATCGCCAATGCGGATCAGGTGCGGCCATACCCGGTAGTATCCCGAAAGGCCCAACACGCCCCCAAGGATGGAGACCGCCACCACCAGGCACAGGGCGCCCAGCAGTCGCAGATCACGACGTCCACCGGAACGGCCGAAGATGACCAGCCCCAGAAAGATACCCTGAACGGCGCCGAGAAAGTTGAGAAGGGTGATGACCTGCATACATGATGGTATTTGCCGGACAAAGGTAAGAAAAGCGCTCCGGATAGCGACAGACGGCGCCTTCCAGGGCGCCGTCTGTCTTGATGACCAGGATATGGCCATGAGACCATTTTCCTCCTACCCCGTATGCCCGATCGCTCCCGCAATGGCATTGACTGAGAGCAGCAGGGAGAGCAGCGTTTTTTCCGCTCGTTCCGATTCACCGTTGCTGCTTTCGGAGCGCCACTGTCGGAGCATGGCTACCTGTTTTTTGTGCAGGTTCTCCAGGGTGAAGGTACGCAGGGCATTCGCGTAATATTCATTGGTGTCTTCAATTTCGCGGTGCTCTCCGAGCAAGTGTCGTAGATGATCTTTCGTACAATCCAGCTCATTGAACAACATACTGAGGAACTTTTCGCGGATTCGTTCGTCCCCGACCAGGGAAGCGTAGAGTTCCATGATCTGCTTGTCCGTTTGTGCGAGGCTGCGGTCTACGTTATTGAGCACGTAGCGAAGAAAAGGGTCTTCGGAGAGGGTAGCCTTTAGCCGGTCGTAGTCCTCTGGTCTTTCTTTTTTAAGTTGCTCCAATGTGGTGCCTACGCCATACCAGGAGGTCATATTACAGCGGCACTGCGTCCAGGCGAAGACCCAGGGGATAGCGCGCAGGTCTTTCAGTGTGGTGGCGCCGGTGCGCCGCGAGGGCCGCGATCCGATCTTGCTGTTTTCGATGGCGTCAATGGGGGTAGCCTCGCGGAAGTAGGTCATAAAGCCCTCTTCCTGCAGCAGGGATTCGTAAGTTTTCCGGCTGTACTGTGACATCCATTCGAGGGTATCCGACAAGGGATGGAGGCTGCTGTTATTAATCCCATTCAGCATTGACTGTCCCAGAGAGCTGGCAGCCAGCAGTTCCAGCTGGTAGACGGCGTGACCTTTATTGGCGTACTTCTCTTCGATGGTCTCCCCTTGCTCGGTAAGGCGGATATCGCCGTTGAAACCGGCGCTGGGCAGGGCCGCGATAAACTGGTCGGTAGGACCGGCGCCGCGGCTGATAGAGCCGCCGCGGCCGTGGAAAAAGCGGATGCTGACGCCGTGCTTTTTGCCCACTTCGCAGAGGCGGATCTGCGCCTTGTACAGATGCCACTGGCTGGCGAGGATGCCGCCGTCCTTATTACTGTCGCTGTAGCCGACCATCACTTGCTGAACGGTTTGCTCCTCTTCCTGCTGTGCGTTGAGGTGCTTCAGGGTTCTTTGGGTGAAGGGATGCGACAGGAAGCGGTCGAGGATCTGCGGGCCGGCTTCCAGGTCGTCGATGGTTTCGAGGAGGGGAACGACGGGGACCATGCAGACCAGTCCTTCCTCCGTCATTTCGGTCAGGCCGGCCTCCCGGGCCAGCAGATATACAACGAGGAGGTCCGACAGGTCGCGCGTCATGCTGACGATGAAGGCGCCGATACCCTCGGGGCCATACTTTACGACGTGTTCCTCCACTACCCGGTGGGCGTTGGTAACGGCGCTGGCTTCCTCGGCCAACTCGGTCTTGATGTGAACGAAGGGACGCGGTTGAGCCAGCTCGCGGTTGAGCCACTCGACGCGCTCTTCCTCACTGGCACTGGGAAAATCCAGTTCGCTGATGCCGGCGGCTTCCATCAGCTGGGCGACGGCGCGGTCGTGGTAAGCGCTGTTTTGCCGGATATCCAGCACGGCGAGGTGAAAGCCGACAGAGGCGACCAGACGGATGGCGTCCATCACCTCGTCGTAGGCGATAGTGCGGGCGCCGTATTCGAGTAAAGCTTGCTGTAGCAGACGAAGGTCATCCTCCAACTCTTTGCTGTACACGTATGACCCCTCGCGCTCGTGCAGCGAGGTGGCATGACCGCGCGCGATATCTACCGGCAGCTTAGCGATCATCAGGTTGACGAACTGGCGGAATGCCTCGCCCTGATTGCGGCTGACGGCGTCATCGCCCCTTTCTCCCAGTTCCAGGCGCAGCTGGCCCACTCTTCGCTGCAATCCCTGCGGCGCGTCGTCGATGCTGAGCACGAAGCTCAGGTGCCGCACCAGGCTCACCAGCTTGCGCTTGAGTACGACGAAGGCATTGAGGCGCAGACGCTGCAAGGTATAGCGGGTGAGCTCCGCTGTCACGAAGGGGTGCCCGTCACGGTCACCCCCCACCCAGTCGCCGAAGCGGATGCGTGGATAAGCTCTTTTATCATAAAGCAGCTGCTCATCGAAGCCGTGGTAACGCCATGCCTGCAACAGTCGCCGGTCGAGTACCGGAATCAATTCGGGGAAGATGTTGATGAAGTAGTGCAGCACGTTGCGCAGCTCCGACTCTACATCCGGCTTTTCGATATAAATCTCGCCGGTCTGCCACAGCCGGTAGAGGCTCTGCTTGATGTTGCTGCGAATATTGCTGCGCTCCCATTTGGAGTACATGGTATTCTCCAGGTCGAGCAGCAGCAGGTAAAGTTCGCGGTGGTGTTCCAGTACAGTAGTCCGCTTGGCTTCGGTGGGGTGGGCGGTCAGCACCGGCTCTACGCGGACGCGACGCAGGCGGCCGGCGATTTCTTCAGCTGAAAAGCCTTGCTCCTTCAGTCGCTCCAGATTCCAGGCCCACAGCCCGCTGATGGAGGTGGGGTCCTCATCTTCCTGCTTCCGTCGCGACTGCATAGCTGCGTTGATCTCCACTGTATCGATCAGCTGGAAAATAATGCTGTACAGCTGAATGTGCCGCACGGTAAAATGATCGATGTCGTCGAAGGTTACGTCGTTGATCAGCGGTATTTGCCGGGCGATGGCCGCCTCGCCGTTTTCCGTAAGGGCCTCCCGCAAGGCGTGTAGCAGGTATTCGAGGTCGTTGTAAGCTTTGCCCAGCTTTTGCTTTATTTCAGTCAAAGGGTTTTGCATGGTATCGGTTTAATGGTGATGGTTTGAGATTTTACTGACGGGGTGACTCAGAGTCGCCCCGTCAGTCCCCCTTCTTAACCTGTTCTTACGCGGGCAAAAATAAGGAACGAACAGTTGGAGGCCGAAGATAACGGGGAATTCTTTCGGCGATTTTTCCGGTCACCCGATATAATACCATCGAAGCCGGATTTGGGTTCATGGGAAGAGTGGGGAAGATTGATCCGGGGCCGCTGTTATGTAAAGTCAGCTTGTTAATTCAGAATTTCCCTATCTTCCTATCTAAAAGAACATCCTCCCGTATGAAACCCATTATCTTCCTGCTTTCTGCCCTATTTCTTATTCCGGAGATATCCGCCCAAAACCCGTCGCCCTGGGATTTCGATCAGCAACTTCAAAACTACTTCGTCGCCGAGACCCAGCGCATCGAATCGGCTACTGCCGCCGAACTGGTTGCCATCGACGACTGGGAAGCCTACCGCGAGCAGGCCTGCACCGAATTGCTCGACATGCTGGGGCTCCATCCGTTGCCCGAGCGCACGCCCCTGCAGGCCGTCGTCACCGGCACGACGGAGCACGAGGAATTCCGCGTAGAGAAGGTGCATTTCCAGGCCAGCCCGGGGTTGTACGTGACGGGCAACCTTTATGTTCCGAAAAATGCGACGGGTAAAATGCCGGCCATCCTGTACGTCTGCGGCCACGCCAATGTGGTGGAGAACGGCATCAGCTACGGCGCCAAGGTAAATTACCATCACCACGCCGCCTGGTTTGCGCGCCACGGGTACGTATGCCTGATCATCGACACCCTGCAGCTGGGGGAGATCGAAGGCATCCATCACGGCCTGTATCGTTACGATCGCTGGTGGTGGTTGTCGCGTGGCTACACGCCGGCGGGCGTCGAGGCCTGGTTTGCCATCCGTTCGATTGACTACCTTGTCAGCCGGCCGGAGGTGGACCCAAACCGCATCGGGATGACGGGGCGCAGCGGCGGAGGTATTAACAGCTGGTGGGGGGTAGCCCTCGATGATCGTATACAGGTCGCCGTCCCCGTGGCGGGCGTGACCGACCTGACCAACCACGTGATCGACGGCTGCGTGGAGGGGCACTGTGATTGCATGTACATGGTCAATTCGCATGAATGGGACTACGCCAAAATGGTGGCCCTGGCCGCGCCCCGCCCCCTGCTGATCAGCAATTCCGATCAAGACCCGATATTTCCGATCGACGGGGTTTTCAGGACTTATATGAAAGCCCGGGAAGTTTACAAACAACTGGAGGCAGAGCCTCAAATCGCCCTGAATACGGTCAGCGGCGGACACAAAGATGTACAGGAGCTGCGGGTGCACGCCTTCCGCTGGTTCAATCACTACCTGCAGGGCCATGACGAACTCATCGAGGAGCCGGCCGTCAAATTCTTCGAGCCGGAACAACTGCTCGTCTTCGACGACCTGCCGGAGGATGAGATTAACACCCGCATCGATGAAGTCTTCGTGCCCCAGGCGCCGCCGGCCGGCGAGGTGCTGGAAGCAATGGGTTGGGAGGTGGCGGCTAAACAGTGGCGGGCGGTGATCGATGATTACGCTTTCGCAAAAAAAGCCCCTGCCCAGCTGGAAAGGGTGGAAACTTATGCTTCCGGTCACGGTCAACTAGAGCTGTTGGAACTGGCTTCCGACAAATATACCCGTCTGCCGCTCTTTCGCCTGTCTGCGCCTGAGTCTTCCGGAAAGGGTACGAAACTGATCGTTCTGGATGATGAGACCTGGCGGCGATGGTCGGTCGTTCTGAGCAGCGCCTTCCCCGACGCCGTTTTCCGGTCTGATGCTGTGGCAAGTTCCGGCTCCCCGGAATCGACGAACCGCTTTTTTAAAGAATACGACGAGCTTATCCTCCTGCCCATGCGCGGCGCCGGCCCGGCCGTCTTTTCCGGCGATAAGGAGGAGCAGACCCACATTCGCCGCCGCTACTTTCTGCTCGGCCAAACGCTGGAGGAAATGCAGACGCTGGATCTAGTGCAGGCGCTGCAGACGCTCGGCCTGGAGGGGGAAGAGATACGGGCGGAAGCGACCGGCCCTGCGGCCGGGATGCTCGTATATGCCTCGCTGTACAGTCCGCGGAAATTATCCCTGGAGCTGTGCCGGCTGCCGTTCAGTCATCGTGAGGGGCCGCAGTACCTGAGCATTATGCGGGAGCTGGATATGCCGGCGGCCGTATTACTGGCTGGGGAAAGGCATGAGGTGACCCTGCATCTGGAAAAGAATGCATCCGAGCAAGAACAATGGACCTCAATCCATAGGCTGGCGGTAAAAAATACCGGATTCAAAATTAAGTCAAATTGATCATGCAAGTTAAATAAGCATCTGCCCAGAAGCATTCTCTGAAAAAGGTTTTTCCTTTTTGAGGAATTCCTAACTTTTTAAATCGCCTTTTCATCAATCAAAACGAACGAATCATGACCAATTACCCTTCCCGGATTATGTTGGCTTGTCTGTTACTATGGTTAGGCTCCTGCCAGCCTGCAACCGAAGAACAGCAAAGCAGCGCAGAAACGATTGACGTAAGCCCGGATGCCGAACTCATTGCCCGCGCCGACTCCTTCGAGCTCGATACGAAATATACTCCACCGCCCGGCGATCCATTATCTCATCATGCTTCCGGTTTTGCGAAGATCCTCTGCTCGGCCGTCTTCATTACCGGGCTCGACTTTGACTTTGCCGCCGAGAATATCGGATATTTCACTGCTCCGTACGAAGAACGCGCCAAGTTCGCCAAACGGGAGCTTGATACGGAGGAGAAAGCGGTGCATGTTACCTTGCCAAACGGACTGGTACGTACGGCAAAGTATTTTGGCGACCAAGGTTGTATCTGCCTCCCGGAAGGACAGGAGACACTGAACTTTACGCCTCAGGAAATACTTGCAACGCTGCCCGACCCCGCCACGCAGCCCTGGCCGATGGGTGATCTGACCGAGGAGAGCCCGGCGCCGGAGGGCGTCGATATGGAGCTGGTGCAGCGGGCCGTCGATACGGTCTTTTCCAATCCTGAGGCTCTGTCTGCAGCCTTTCTCGTTACCTACCGGGGAGAGATCATTGGAGAACGCTATCGCGAAGGATTGGATATGCACACGCCCCTGGAAAGCTGGTCGATGGGAAAAAGCCTGACCGCCACCCTGATGGGCCGCCTGATACAGCAGGGGGTATATGATTTGGATCAACCGGCGCCCGTCCCGGAGTGGCAGGAGCAGCCGGACGATCCGCGTGCAGCGATCCGGATTGCCGACATCCTGCGCATGTCGAGCGGCCTGCGTTTCCGGGCACCGCAGGACCCTGACTTCGATCCGGAGCTGGGGTATCCCGATCACTTATATGTGTACACCGGCAGCGTCAACTCGTTCGAATGGGCAGCCACGCGCCCGCCGCAGTGGCCGCCCAATACGGTGGGCCGTTACCGTAACTCCGATCCCGTTTTGATCAACTACCTCGTCCGGCTCGGCGTGGAAGGAAGAGGAGAAGACTACCTGAGCTTTCCCCAGCGGGAATTGTTCGATAAGATCGGTATCCGCAACATGATCATGGAAACAGACCCTTACGGAAATTATCTGCTGCAGGGCTACGAGTTCGGCACCGCCCGCGACTGGGCGCGCCTCGGCAATCTGTATCTGCAGGACGGCGTCTGGAATGGGGAGCGCCTTTTGCCGGAAGGCTTCGTCGATTTTGTCAGCACCCTGGCTCCCGCCTGGAAAGCCGACGGCCGCCCCATCTACGGGGGCTTTTTCTGGATTAACGGCAACCGGGGGATGCCGATCCCGGAAGACGCCTATTTCATGGCCGGCGCCGGCGGACAGCTGACGATCATCATCCCTTCCCACGAGCTAGTAGTGGTCAAACTGACGCACTATAAAGGATCAGGTCAGGGGCGCCCGCTGCTGGATGCGGCCTTGTCGATGCTGGTGGAAGCGGTACACTGATGCCGAGTCGGAAGTGGATATGATCCCCGCAAAAAATAAAACTAACTTTAAATTCAGGGAGGTGGAGAACTGCCAGTTTTCAAAAAATTGGCAGTTCTATATCCCTGATATGAAAAAAGTAGTTAAAAGTGGAAAGCGGAAGTTGGGAGCCTTAAAAAGAAAGTCAACTGTTAATTGTACAAAATGCTTTGCGACATTGAAAACTAGTACACGGTGTACTAGCCTTTGACCCCGGATTATTCATGACCATTAGCCCCAGACCCCAAAGTACTTCGGTCCACCCCCGGCAAAATGCGATCTTCCAGTGCCCTCCAGGTTGATTTCTCCGGCCGCTCATGGTGTTGCCAGCCATTAAAGACAACAATCAGGTCCTGTTCCGGAACGACCATCAGGAATTGGCCGCCGTAGCCGTTGCCGGCAAAAATGCGGGTCTGTCCGTTCGTGTGTCGGGGAACCCACCATTGATAGCCGTATCCCCGCCGGTCATCAAACCGGACGCTGGGCCGGACGGATTGCGCCACCCATTCTCTGGAGACGATCTGCTGTCCCTTCCATTCTCCCTCGTTCATCATCAGATGGCCGATCTTGGCCAAATCGTAGGTTGACAGGTAGAGTCCCCCTTCTGTATCCACTTCGCCCTGCGGGGTAATTTTCCAGTAGTAATCGATATCCAGCGGGCCGAACAACTTTTCCTCCGCCCACTGATCGATGCGTTGCCCGGTGCCCTCCCGTACAATCTTCCCGAGCAACACACTGGCGCCGCTGTTGTATTCGAATACGTGGCCGGGCAGGGTATCCATGGGGTGACCGAGAACAAAGCGCATCCAGTCGTCGCTGTCTTCCATGAGGATGCAGCTGTTGTCGGCTTCGTCGTAGCTTTCTTCATTCCACTCGATGCCACTGCGCATGGTCAGCAGGTCTTCAAGGGTAATCGCCTGTTTCCGCTCGTCGCCAAGGTCGACTTCGTAGCCGGAGAAGTACGGCATGGCCGGGGCGTTCACGTCCGGAATTAGCCCTTCATCCACGGCGATGCCAAACAGCAGGGAAGTTACGCTCTTGGTGACCGACTGCATCGTATGCAAATCCGTATTCCGGTAATAAGGATGCCAGGCCGTGTGATCGTAGTTGTACTGATAGTTGGTAGTGTCGTATTGCACCATGACCGAATCGTAATCCTGTTCGTAGGTGTAATCGGCCACGATCTTGCTATTTCGGATCACCAGAAAGCGGTCGACAAGGCCGTACAGACCTCCGGATATATCCCGGTGGATGGAGTCGATGACGAGCGGCTCGATCCCTTCCTGAGCCGGTGTGGAAACCGGCCAGGGAAGCTCTTCCGGGGAATTGCCAGGTGTGGAAGGAGAGGCGCTACACCCCGCAACCAGGGCCGCCAGGGGGAGCAGGAGGAATAAGAGTATTGTGTTTTTCATGATGTTTTCTGGTCTGTCTGGCGCAAAAGGCGCCTGTTCTGCGTGTAATATACGAAGAAAGCGAAAGATCCCTTCCGGGCGATCTGTTCCGGAAACCCAGGAAGATGTTTCGGAGTAGGTCAACTAAATAAGAATCTTTTATCCCGAAGCCCACCTGTCTTCAGCAGGTGGGTAGTTCACTCTAAAGTGGTTGCGAAGCAGGGGTGTAATTTGCGGGTTTGTGGTAAAAGACCATGATTCTCTTTGCCTCGTGCCCCTCGCCGCCCTTGATCATAAAAGCGCTGGAGCCGGGATGGATCACGATATCCCCGGTGATCAATGCTTTTCTTCGGCTGGGCCTTTCTTTCTGAGGAGTTCCATACGGCAATGCGTACAGTCGCCGGGATTGGAAAAAACCATCTCGTCGCAAAATTGGTTGCAGGGTGGGCAGATATATATCGCCTCCTCAGTCTGGCAGGCACTTAATATTATTTACCCAAGAGGATCTCCCGCAGTTCTGCCGGTCCTTCAAAAACCTCTCCGCTTTTCATGACTCCCGCCGGCTCGATACGTACTGTTCCGTAGCTTTCCTGCCAACGTCCGGTCGCATCGAAATTTTCCAGTCCCAGCCCGATGGGGTCCCTGGCCTGATGGCAACCGCTCCAGACTCCATTCGTCGGCGCCGGGGTTCAGGTTTGCCCAGTCGCTGCTATCCTGAATCACTGTAACATTGGGGTCCGGTGAGGAAAGGAGGCCGTTAATGCCTTCTGCTGTCAGCACATCCTGGTTGCGGGCGATCAGGAGGTTCACCTGTTCGCCGGGGTCGATCTGACCATCGTGGTTTTCGATTTCGATATTGGCGAACATGACCGGGCCGCCCAGTATGAGATTATCCAGATGACAGATATCGCCTGCAATGGAGCTGTACTCCCCACGGATGAATATATCCGTCAGCGAAGCCGGAACAGTTGTCATTTCTTCCATGGTGGGTGCATTGCCTCCCAGGCTGTTCTTGTTCCAACCGGCATCCTCGTGCAGCAAAACGGAATAAGAAGTCCGGGTTATATGGGGTGTCGAAAACGAGCTTCAGGCCGGCGCCTTCAAGAATAATATCGACTCTGTTCAAATTGTGGTTGATACCGAAGTGCCGGAGGTCAAAGTTCAGGGCCCGGCCGTAAGCGCAGGACACATTGCCGAGAAATTAAGCCGGCGCCCGCCATTACCAAATCTGGCCGGTTGAGATATCGGTAGCGGAGAGATGTTTCCCGGTCTCCCTGTCATTTTCGACACCACGATATTTTTTACCGTAACGACAGAAACACGAAGGTTCAGAACCAGTTCCTCCTGAAGATTTTTTTACGGTTTTGCCACAACGGACTTCTGCGAAGCTGGTTTTCGTCCATACTTTCCAACCGCAGTAATTCAATACCGAACTGGCTGAAAAACGGAGTCAGGACATATTCATTCTGAAAATGCCACCATTCGGCACACAGATAATTCTGTGGGAAACAGCCTCTGTGGCCGATATTGAAGAAGCCGTAGTAATTGGCAATTTCCGTGAAATTGATCACCCGGGCTTCCACGGGCTGGTAGGTCAGGCGGCCGTTCCGCCAAACCACCGCGTTCAGTCGCTGCACCGGCCCGTCCGGAACCCGGCAGTAAACGGTCCACTTCCTGCCGTTCTCCGTGATGATATACGGGTCGCGCTCCGGATCTTTCATTCCGGAGTGAATGAAGAGGTCAAAAGCGATGCCGGTGTAGTGCAGTGATTTTGTTGAGCGCCCCGGCGTAAGGCTGGCGGAAATATCTCGCAGGGAGCCTGAAGAAGTGATGACGCCTCCGTAACTTAATATTTCATTGCGCAACCCTTCATAATAATAAGCCACATCTTCCCGGAGCCGGAAATGCTGGTAGCCCTCCTCATAGCCCTGAACCTCATCGGCGGGCACGCGCCTGATGCCGAACGGGACCTCACGGGCATAGTCCAGCTGCATTTTCCAGAGGGTTTGCTCCCCCGGAATGCCGTCCACCTGCAACCTGTTACGGCTTTGGAATTCAGCTACCGCCTGGTGAAAAATATTTCTGTCCAGGATATCCCATGCCGAAAGAATACCGTGGTAAATGAGGTGGTTTTCCAGTTCCATGAAATAGTAGTACTCATTCTGGTAAAACGTGTCCTCATCCGTATTCAGGTAGCGGAGCAGACTGGAAAACTGTGGCGCCGTCTCCGGATAAGGATAGTAAACCCCACCTTCACCTACCGGTTCCTCTTTCGCTTCGGGCTTCACGGGAGGATTGAGGCGGCTCATCAGATTGAACGTATGGTTGTCCGTGGAATTCTCCATCACCGGATCATCATTCGTCACAATCTGGCAGCTCGCATCGGGAAAGACTTTCACGATGATGAAACTAGCGGAAGGAGAAACCGTCCTTATCTCAGGAATGGGAACGATACCATCCAGTATGGGAACAACCGTAAGGCGCAATTCTCCCGGGGAAGCATTTTCCGGTAAGGGGAAATGAATCTCCTCGATGACCTCATTCTGTGTTTCTACCGTAGCCTCTATTGGCCTATCCCCTTGCAGGTAATCCGCCGTATAGGCCAGATCGCATACGACCCGTCCCGAGCTGTCATCTTCATCGGCATCGAGGATGTCGCCGTTTTCATCGACCATGAATACCATCAGCGTATATTTATCGATCCACGATGCCGGATCAATAATATCAGACCAGTTATTGTCTTGGTAGGTCAAAAGGGTTCTTTTGTGGATCGTAGGCCAGTAGGGCTCCTTAAAATTCACTTTGTACAGCAGTTCGATAGACAGGTCCTCCATTTCCGTGGAGGTGATCTTGATGGGCACCCTGCCGCCTTCGTTTTCCTGAAAAGTGAACGTTTCGGGACCGTGCCCCTGGGAGGGTTTGACATCGATCGTGATGTTTTCCACCAGGGGACTTCCGGTGACTGTTATATTGGTCATCAGGGATACCTCCGGATCGATTTGATAGACAGATTCCGGACTCGCTACCTTTAAAAGGTCATTGAGCAGAACCACCAGTCTGGAGCTTTTGGTGGTCAGGCGCTTGCCTTGCTTAACGTAAAAGCGGATATCCATTTCGCAGACTCCCTGAAAACCCGCCTGCTGGTTTTCAACCAGTTGTTTCCACACCATAGCGCCGAATTCAGTGAGTTCGAGGGTGTAAATGACCTTGCCGACCTCTTCGCTTGTATTAATGTTTATTGTTTTTATTTCCCGGTCGCTGTATCCCTCCAGTCTGCCGGCAATGTTGCGGATGGTAATGGGTGCAAATTGCCATCTTTTGAAGGATTTCAGCGGGCTGTTGGCTTCCTCCCTTAGCTGTTCCAGCTCTTCGAGGGCGTTTTCCGGATACAGGCTGAGGGTAAAGACCGATCTTCCTCCGGTAATACGCGTGGTATCCCCGACATCCTCGTTGAGGACCGAGAGTGAAAAATCCAGAAACTCCGGCTGTTGTACCATGAAGAAGAGTTTCCGGCTGTTTTCGTCGGGCCAAACTACGTAGTTGCCGATGTCAATCGGCTCCCCCAGGATATTGACCGGTTCAATATGCTGGATATTTCGTGAAAACTTCTTCAGCGCGTAGTGGGAAAGAAATTTTGGTTTGATCTGGTTGGCCATCACCACCGTTGAGAAATAGTTTCCCTTAATGCCCCATTTTTTGCCTTTTGCAGCAGAGCCGCTTATTAATTTAAGGGCCTTCAAATTCGCAGGATCCAAATTCACTCTGGAGGCGGGAAGAACGACAGGGTTCACATTGACTGCCGGCTTTGGGCGGACAGTACTTTCCTGCTTTTTATTGCTTTTGGTATGAGCTTTCATGTCAGTACATTTTTAAATTATAAAGAATAGATACCCCTGAGTAAGAAACCGGCTTCACTGGCCCGGAATGAGAAAAGAGCGTACTTCACTTCCGCGAACGACAAACTGAAGTTTTCGAAGGGCGAAGTCTTCCTCCTCCAGAATCCCGGTCAGGTTATCCGACAGCGCCGGATCGACCACCCGTACATCCCGGCTTCCGTGGTCGCTGGTGAGCCGAAGCCCTTTGACCTTGCCTTTGTGTAAATAAACTTTAGAGATCTGAGCTTCAATCAGGTGCTGTCCGTTGCGGTCGCGGGGTCTGGACTCTTCAGATGCCGGAACCAATTCAATTTTGTTCAGCCGGACCACTCTTTGAAAAACATGACCCTGCGCATCGGCGCCGTTGATACGAACCGTAACATCCAGCAGGGTCGGTCCATCCGGGTTCCGGGGATAGGTCATCCATTCGCTGAGTGTATCGGCGTAGCGCATCCCTATCGCCTCCGTGGCCGGTTCCCGTTCGTCGTAGGCTTTTCGCGGCATGGGCTGAATGTTGAGCACCCGCTCGCGCTCCATCGACGGGCCGCCCGTTTCGGTACAAACCGGTTGGGGAAGCACCTGTACGGAGGAAAACTGAAGTCCCCGGGATCCCTCGACAGTAAGAAGACTTTTGTTTTCTTCCCCGTCCTGCACTTCGTGGTCGAAATAAAAGTGAAAACACTTGTCACTCCATGTCCACACGCTCACTTGCAGTGTTTGCGGGCCCTTGTGAATGACGCTCCATTTCCCTGCCGGAGAAGCGTTTTCCAGTTTGTCCAGCTCTATTTCAACCTGGATGTGGCGGTCTGTCTGGCTGACTTCAACTCCCTGCGGCAGCCGGTAATCGCCTTCCGAACGTCCCAGGTTGATGGCGTCCGCATTGCCGTCCGGCGGAAGGAGCACGAGTTGTTCGGGAGGGTTTCCCTCAAAATCAATTCGTATTTTCACTTTCCGGTCCGGTTCAATGATTCCGAAGGTGTAGGCAGTGAGGTTATTTCCGGAAGCATCGATCCGCGGTACTTTGTGAACCCTGGTTGCCATGGCTCCGCCGGCCTCCGCTATTGCGTCGCGAAGATGGGAGCTCAGTTGCTGCCGGTCCCGCACGTAGCGAAAATGAATTCCTCTGCGACTATTAATGTTTTGAGCGAGGTAACACAGCGCGGGGGCGTAATCGGAAACGATGTACAATTCGCCCAGAAAAGCCAGCTTTCTTAGTCCATCCAGTATTCTTTGATTAAACCGGGTTCCTTTACCGACTAAGAGTATCCCTTTCTTCGGGCTGCTTTCACCATTGTTTTTCCACTCTTCCAGGAAACGCCGGATCGTTCTTTCCATCTCCCGGGTCGCTCCGGAAACTCTGGCGGTTCTACCGGGAACAGCTGACTCCGAAGCCGGCTCCTTCGGGAGATGAATCCGTTTCATTTCCTTTTCCACCAGATCAATACCGGAGCGGATCTCCCGGGCAAAGGATTCGTCGAAGAGGCTGGATCCGCTGGAATTTCTCTTGCCGCTTTCAAAGCCGAACCAATCGAAACCATCCGGAAAGTCCCACCAGTTGCTGTCGTCGTCATCACCATCATCCTCCCACCACCAGCCGGAAGCGTCGTCGTCATCCACATCCGAATTCGGGGAACCGTTGTCTGGCGCATCACTATCGAAATCTTTATCGATCACTATGATCAGTTCTGCGGGCGTCATGAGGTAGTTGGGATGGGCATTATGGATCACCAGGGCAAAATCCTGTTGCGGATCGAAGAATTGAAAATCGAAACAATTCGTAGTGATATCTAATGCTTCGACGCTGACCGTAAACGCATCCGTGATGGTTCGCGGACGCAAGAAGATATTTTGGGTATTGTCGATCCCTTTCTTTCTGAGATCAGGGAGTTCACCCGGTTCCGACCATCCGCTGCGGAAATTATTTCCGTGGAAGGTTTGCCCGCCGGCTTCCAGTTTCAGGTTCAGGCGATTGACGATAGCGGGGTTATCCAGGGAGTTTCCGGAGTTGATGCTGCCCGGCGGATCGGTCCAGGCGAGGGAAACCTTCACGGGTTTGGTAGGATCGGAGACTACCAGGTCCATGGACCACTGGTCTCCTCTGTTTTTCAACGGATGGGATTGATCCAAATATACCCGGTGCACCTCATCCTCCAGGGTGTTGTTCAGGTGGAGGCGCCCCCAGCCCTGAACCTTGCCCGGGACGGGCGGGCTGGAAACAGCGCTTTCCAGCGGCTGGGCGCCGTTGACGAGCAGGGCGCGCAGCATGGCCGGCGAAGGCATTTGCCCGGCGTTGTATTTTTGCCACCACTGCACGAGCAAGGCGCAGGCGCCGGCTGTTTTCGGACTGGCGCCGGAAGTGCCGCCGCCCCAGGTCAGCTTCGGACTAATGTACTCCAGGTGGTTGGACTGCAAGCCGTAGTTGGCCGAGGCCGTCCATTCTCCGGGCGCCACCAGGTGGGGGCGTACCCGCTGGTCGCCGCAGTTACCGTGGCTGCTGGGCTGCCAACTGTTGTTCTGATACACATCATCAATGTTATCGCTGTAATTTTTTCCTACTGCCGGCCGGTAGTTTTCCGAATTTCCCGTCACGATGACGTTCTTGGCCGCTTTGGGCCGGGTGAGGCCCAGGTTGCCGCTGTTGCCGGCCGAAAAGCAGATGACCAAAGGTTTGGGGACGGCACCGTCAGGGTCGGCATCTCGAACGAGGCGATCGTAAGCAGCCTCCAGCGAAGTGTAGTTCATGGGGTTATTGGTGCCCGCCCCCCAGGAGTTGTTCTGGATATATGCAGGATGCCCGGAAGGCCCTGCGTTGTTTACGGTCATCTTGCACTTGGCAGTCGGATTATTCACGACACCGCTGTTATCGATGGCGAGAATTTCCGCTTTGGGCGCGACACCGACTCCATAAATGAAGCCGTTCTCATCTTTTTCCACCTGGTAGTCACCGGCGGCATGCCCGGCGACAAAGGTGCCGTGCCATCCTTTTTTACCGCCGGTCAGGTCCTTTATCCGGCCGGCAAAAGCCTCGTGATCTTTGTCGACCCCCGTATCCACGATGGCGATGGTTACCCCTTCGCCGTCGAGCCGGCGGTTTTGAAGCCAATTCAGGTAAGAGCCCTGAGGAATGCCGCTATGGGAATATTCCCCGGCCAAAATGAGGTTGGCTACTTCATCCTCGGCCCGTGCTTCTTCGTAGGGTTCTATCGCCAGCACATCCCGGCGTTTCAGCAAGGTCTGCTGACCTGCGGCGGTAATTTCTGATTTAATGCGGAGATAAAAATTCACCTGCTCGATCTCCTGGGCTTTGTCGACGGAAACGCCCTGTATTGCATCGAGCGCTTCCACGACAGCTTCGGTCTGCGCTTTTTCACCCGCCACGATAATCCAGACCGTCGAACGTCCCGATTCCGGCAAGACCATTTGGTTTTTCAGGGATTCGGTCAGAGGGGAAACAGCTTCTACAAAATATTCTGATTGCAATTGGCGAAACTGCCCGGCCTCTCCGCGGCACAGGTAAGTGTACTGCGGCTGATAGCTCAATATTTCGATTCCGGCCTCCTGCAGTTTTTTCAACCACTCGCGGTCGGTGGGGCCGATGAGCTCCACGTAAGCCAGGACTTTCTCGCCAGGGGTTAATGTCTCAATTTCAAAGCGCGGCCCGCCGCTTTCCGAGCTTTCCCCCTTGTCCAGGCGAAGGCCGGGGCGTAATTCCTCGGCCTCGGCAGGCACGGATTCGGATGATTCAAGGAGCAGCAACACTTCACCACTGGGGTAGGTATGCAGAATGTTGGCGGATGAATCCTCCAGCAGGGGAGAACCGGCCTTGACGATAATTTTTTTCTGATTACTCATAGCATGATTGATTTTATTGACCTTTAGCGACCTGGTCGTCCGTTATGCGCAAAAATTGAAAGGGAGATGCTCCGGGTAATTTTCACCCGGAGCCTTTCTCCTGAAAAAGTCACGGGACTAAGTGTCTGTTCCTGTCAGAGCAGGATGGCGATGCTTTCGGCGTAGTTGCCTTCCGCCAGTTTCACTTCCACCTGCCGGCGTTTGCCGTCGTTGAAGGGTTCGGCCTCTTCGTTGTCGTACAGCTTGACCGTGTGCTTCTGACCGTCGTACGTTTCGATGTGCAGGGCGGGGCCGTGCTTCGTATACTGGACGGCGGTAACCGTACCGACGAGGTGGCCGTTGGCGGCGCCTACCTCTGTCCGTCCGTTTCCACCGGGGTGCATGCCGCTTTCTCCGGCGGCGCTTTCCGTTTGCCGGATGACCGGCCGGGCATTGGCTTCCAGGAGTCTTCTTTCCAGACTCTCTCTGGGTAGCGATTCGCTGGCGAGCATCTCTTCACTGGCCAGTTGGACATTGCCGTCGGAAGAAACCAGGATGAAGGCGGCTTCTTTGTCGAAGCTCAGGCGCTGTTCCGTACGCGAGCGTACGAAGCGGCCGTTGAAGACGCCGAAGGCGCTGAACTTGGCCGTTCCCTCTCTGCCGTCGGGCGACAGCGGATAGCTGAATTCCAGCGGCTGGTAGCCGGTGATACGCGCCGAGTCCTTGATCGGATGCGGCAGGTGGGGCCCTTCGAAGGAGACATTGCAAACCAGGTAGTCATTTTCCGAAGGCGGAAGGATGTTCTCTCCGTCGTGGTAGAACAGGAAGATGTTGTTTCTTCCGATCCAGGAGACGGGTTTGATGATGACCTGGTTGCCGCCTTCGCCGATGGTTCCGGAACCCGAGGTTTCGATGACCGGCCAGTCGGAAGGCAGGAAGTTGACCTTAGCCCGCCAGTTGATATCGACGTCGTTGATTTGCTGGCTGGTGACGGTGAAACGGGCGTTGCCGCCTTCCGGGCCGAAGAACGGAGATTCCGGAGCTTTGCCTTCGCTGGCGCTCCAGCTTACCCCTACCTGTTCCAGCATGGGATCCGCATCAACCAGTATGGTGGCGGGCGCCGACATCTGGGTGTTGACGTCATTGATGTAGGAATCGTCCAGTTCGGAGATCAGGGAGGTCAGTTCCGCGTCCATGCTGGCCTTGAGCCAGGTCCACCCTTCGAACTTCAGGGTGAGCTCCAGGTCAGTCACTTCTTCCTGGCGCTTGTATTTGAAAGCGAAGTTGGCGCCGCCGAAGAGCCCACCCGTATCACCGGCCTGTGCATCCTCCACTTCCGGCAGGGGCTGGAAGAGGGAATCGAACAGCTGCTGCTGCGCCTGCTCGGCAAAGGTGGAAACCAGTTCCTGGCGAATTTCCTCCAGCTCGGGGCTCAATCCGTTTCCGAAGAAAGTGATCTCGACCGCACCGTCGCGAACCATTTTTTCCCAGGCGGCGCTGATCTGGGCGCTTCCGCCGTAGAGCCAGCCGTCGTAGCTGACATTCAGGTCGGCGGAAATATGACGGAACATGCGCCGGCCGTGTACCTTAACCTGTGCGCCAACGGTGGGCATCATGCGGAGATACTCGTAGGACATTTTCACGCCCACCGGAATTACGGTGCTTTCCCGGACGCCCTGCACCCATTCCTGAGCACCCAGCTCGGTGAGGTTAACCAGAAAAGAAATGGTACCGCCCGGGGTACCGACAAAGGTATCGAGGTGTGCCTCGTCAGCGGCGCCGGAAGCCGGATTGATGAGCAACTGCGCGTTGCCGTTCCGCACGTTGAGCGGAATGAACCTCGGGCTCGCCGGCACCTTGTCCCGATATTCCGAGGCCAGCATCTCGGAGACCCACTGCTCTTTGAGGCTTTCGAATTCTCTTGCGTCGAACTGAATCGCAGAGGTGATCGTGAAAATAGCGGACCCGCCGGTGATCTTGTACGTGTCGTCCACCTGCTGGTGATACTGGCTGACGCCAAACTGGTACCGGCCCTGGTCATTTCTGGCCAGCTTGGGCTGTTTCGGAGTGAACAGTATAATGTTCGGATCGGTGCTTTGCCAAAGCTTAAAGTTGCCGATGTCCCATTTCACTCCTGACATCGCAACGCCGTACTCCTTTTTTAAGAAATCACTCATAGTAATGCATTTTTGATTAAATGAAAATTTTGATATTTTACTTTTCGAAAGATTGCTTCGCCTGTATTAGTCGAATGTTTTTTCCGGTGTTAATCAGACAGGCCTGCTTGGAATCCTTTTACCCATCTGAAGGGGTTGTTTCAGGCTACCTGTTCAGGCCACCGTGCTTTCGAAAAGAAATTCAGGAGTAATAGTCGAAGAGATGCGGGAAGTGTTAATCGAATACCGGCGGCTTTTTTTAACAGCAAAGCTTTTCAAGCTCCAACCCCCTGAAATCTATGAGCAACATCTTTAATTATTTTTTTCCCCGTTGGAAGAAGTGTGAGGAAATGGCCGATGAGGAGCTGATCTTGATGATTCAGGCCGGAGGCTCAGAACGTCGAAAGGCGATCAACTGTCTGTTTCAGAAGTATTTCGAACTGTTTGAAATCAAATTCAAACAGCATGGAATTTTAACGGAAGATGAAGTACTTTCCGCCTTTTCGGACTCCATCGTGGCGCTGGACAGAAATATCTATGAGGGGAAATATAAAGGGCAGTCAAAACTGAAAACTTACTTCAATTCTATTCTGGAATTTAAGTGTATTGACATCGTCAGAAAAAAAACGACTAATAGTAAAGAACAAGAAAACCCCGTAGAAGCTGACGGTGAGCAGAATAGAGATGAAGAAACCGCATATAAGGAAATTTCATTGGAGGATTCCTACACAGCAGAACCAGTGGATGAGGACCCGAATGTTGAGGAGACTTTGGTGGAGAAAGAAAGGATGGATGAGATGGAAAGGCAAATGCGCGAGGAACGGGATCGCATTAATCATTGTATTGAGGAAGGACTGAAAGAGGATAATATCAGCGAAAAATGTCTTAAAATCATTATGGATGATTTCTATGGGTACGACCGGAAAACCATGGCTAAGAGACATCAGCTGAAAAACGCCCGGGTAGCTTCTGCCACCCTGGCCAAGTGCAAGAAACAATTTAAAGAACTTATTTCCGATTGCTGGAAGTAAGTGCCCCATTGACGAAAACAACTCAAATTCCACAAGCATGGAATATTCATACAACGATATCGAACGCTATTTAAAAAACGAACTGGACGAACCGGAGCGCCGTGCTTTTGAGAATAAGATGGACAAAAACCCGGCGCTTGCCAGGCAGGTGGAGGAAGTAAAACGAAGCCTGATCGCCGCGAAATTATACGCCGAAAAGCAACTGTCCGGGGAGTTATTCCAAAGAGGCAAGGCCATGCTGGAAGCAAAAAAGTCGGGCAAGGCATGGAAAGATCCGGAGCGGGAAAAGTATTTCTACAGACGGCTGATCGCAGGACTAATCCTGGCGGTAATTTTAATTCTGCTGGTTCTCTACTTGTCGGGCGTCTTTTCTGCCCCGGAACAAGAATCCTCACCGGCGCCGGAACCGCCGGCGCTACAAATTCCCTCGGCCCCCATTGCTCTGGCCGACTACTTCTTTGAATTGAAAGAAACCTCCGGCTTGCTTTCCTTTTCCCCCGATGATCCTGTGGAACAGCGGTGGAACAATGTAGTAGGCATATATCAATCGGGGAACTGCCGGGCCGTCGTCGACTCCGTTGCCGTATTACTTCGTCTGAACAACTTCGATAACAGGTCCACGGCTTACTTGCTTAGCGGTACCTGTTATTTGCAACTTGATCAGCCTGAGCAGGCGATTCAGCAACTCGGGCAAATCCCACCGGAAACGGGCGAATTATACCGGGATGCACAGTGGTATACCGCGCTGGCCAACCTGAAACAATCCAACGTGACGAAAGCGCAAGAGATACTCCGGAATATTGCGGAGAATGAGGAACACCTGAAGCAGGAGGACGCACAGCAGATTCTCCGGCAGTTATCGGAATAGGTCGTTTTTTGTGAAAACCAGGACAGAATACGGGGACTTGGAGAAAGGGAGATACTCCAGGTTTTGTCGTTCTCCCCTTCACCGTGTCTCCAAGTCCCCCTTTCTTTTCCGACATAAATTAAATATGCTCGGGTACTTAAGTCAAAATAATTCTGTCCGGGTAAGCACCTGACGGTCAGTTTAACCTATCAGACAGGTCCAGGGGATGGTTATCGCCGATCAGCACGATGCCTCCCCAGTAGGAAGGATAGGCGTTGTTTTTGGGATTATCCAGGTATTGGATTTTTGCCCGTTGCAAAGCGGCTGATTTGCCCAGGCCCCTCTTCAGGTTTTTAAAAAAGAGTTCCATCAGTACAGCGGTTGACCGGTCTTTCACTTCCCACAGGCTCATCACCGTATTCGGACAACCGGCAAAGTGGAAAGCCCTGGCCAGGCTGATGACCCCTTCTCCGCGGGCGATCCTGCCCAGCCCCGTTTCACAGGCGCTCAGCACCACCAGCTCCGCGTTTAACGAAAGATTATACAGGTGATGGGAAAACAGCAGGCTACCGATTTCCTTCCTGGGAATGGGAATAGCTGCCCCCAGCAGTTGTTCATCCGTCTGATCGTACCTCACAACAGTTGCGTAGGCCGGCGATTTTTTTCCGGTTTGCTTCGAAGCAGGCTGATAGGTAAATGCCAGCCAGGAATACAGGGGTATGGAGTCAAGCGCTTTGGCGTGACCGTGGAAGTGGATGACCCGGTAACCCGGCGCCTCGTTGAGAAAATTTTCCAGGGTGGCGGTTTCATCAACCAGGGAGTGCCCGCCGAGCATTGACTGGATGGCCATGACGCTCTCTTCTCCCCAGTTGACATTTGCCAGTGCTTTACTTTGGCTGTAGTCCGGTGCTATTCCCAGATAGTTGTCGGTATAAGGACCATTCTTTTGGTTTTGCGCTAAAAGAGTAGTAACGGAATGACCGTAGCGGATGGTCATCCGGCGCAGCAAAAAGGGTAAATGCCGGTAGTCCGGTTGCGAATAGTCGACCGGTTGTTCCAGCAGCAGGTCGAAAGGCAGATAGCCTAGTATGCCGTCCGGAATGATGATTAAATCTCCCTGCTGCTGATCTTCAGTTAAGTTAGGCGGCAATAAATCGTGATACAAATCGCTGCTGCGGTTCACGAACTGGGTGAAAACCTCCGGGTCGGCTTGTTTCTCCCGTACTATCGCCCAGTCTCTCAACAACTGAAGGAACGGCATGATGCGATCTTCCTCGAAAGGCAATCGAGTATAGTTCACTCCGGATTTTGTCACGGTGATCCGGTAAAGCTGTTTACTTTGGACCCCGTAGAAATATTCCACCAGCATTGAGGTATCGGAAAGTAAGGTGTGCTGAACCTCCTCTAAGGGAGTGATCCGGCGATTATACTTTAGCTGATAATATTCGGGATGTTGCTCTTCAAGGGTGCTGACCTGTTCATGGTATTCTTCAGTGAGTTGTTGAATCTGTCGCTTTAGCCCTTCGACCTGGGGGCTCCCGGCATCCAGGCCGTCCAGTTGTAAGCGGATGAGCGCCGTCCGGGCGGCGGACAGCTGACTTTGCAGCTTTTTCTCCTGCTCGAGCTTTTCCTGCTCAATACCGATGTGATGTACGGCCCGGTTGTTTGCCAGTTTCTGATGCAGCAGGACCGCTTTGCTTTTTTCAGCATATACATAAGCCGCTCTTTTGGCGGTTTCGTCCTCAAAATGATGCCAGAGCTGATAGAGAACTTCCATCATCTGTTCATGGCGGCGGTTGCTCTGCTCGATGAGGTACAACTGAGATGACTGATAGGCGTAGCTGTCTCTCAGGTATTCTTCCATCTGAATGGCTCTTTCATAGGCCTTCCTGGCCAGGCCAAGGTCTTTCGCCTGCCCTTTTTCATAGTACTTCTCCATCATAATTTCCCCCATCAGCGTAAGGGATTCCAGAATGGTATTTTCCGGGTAAAAAGCATCGGCCGGCGGCAAAGTATCCGGGGAAGCTGTTCCGAAGTCCGGAAGAACCCGGGATAAGGCGTCGCGGCATAAGCCCAGCGCATCGCCGTACTTATTTTGACGCAGGTAAATACCGGCCAACATTAGTTCCAGCTTGGCGATTTCTCTCCGGTTCCTATTGGGCAGGCAGGGTTCAATTTCATTAATCGCCTTCTTCAGGGCCTGTTCCGCAGCCGGCCAGTCTTCCAACTCACGGTAAATCTCTCCTAAGGCGGAATAGGTATTGCTGAGGTAAGGGCAAGGGGATTGCATCCTCACGAGGGCATCCTGAAGGAGGTTTACGCCCTCGTGAGGAGCCCCCAGTTCTTTTAAGCTTATCGCTTTTTTGGTGAGCAGGAACGCTTTCGTGTCGGGCACCCAGCTTTTCGAGCTATCGGAATACTCCGCCAGCAGTTGCAGGCCCCGATCGTATTTTTCTATGGCTTCCCGCTGTTTATTGACGTCCCACAGTGCAATCCCCCAATCGGCCAGGATTTCCGATGCAGCCAGTGTATCCCGGACGTGCATAGCGGAATCGCAGCCGATGTTTAGCAAATACAGCGCCTTTTCATTTTCGCCCAGGCGGGTATAAATATTGGCAAGCGGCTTATACAGGTATTGCCCGACGTAGGACAAGCCGGAACCCGGATGTGACTCGTGTAGTTTTCTGGCTTGTTCATAAGCGCTTTTAGCACGGTAAAAATCACCGACGGACCGCAGGTAATATCCGTAATGCTGATACATTCTGGCCTGCTTTTCGTCTTCCGGCCACCAGGCATTCTGCACGGCCTCTTCCAGTATGCGAATGGACTGAAAGGGATCCTCTTGTGAAGCCCACCTGGCGGCTTGCAGAACAGCTTTTTGCCAGTTTTCCCGGCAACATTTTTCCGCCAGGTAGAGGTCAGCCGCATTTAGAAAAAGCGGGATGGCCCGTTGAGCCGATTTTTGGCTGTCGGCTTTCACCAGCAAATCATCTGCGGGAGCGTACACTTCCTTTTCCGGAGATTCACATAGCAGCAAGCAGGCGCCGATAACGGCCAGTATAATCAGAAGAAAAAAATATTTCATTAGAGTTTGAGGGGTTAGTGTCAACGCGAAAAAATCCTTCTCAGGGGTTTCTTGAAATTGTAATACAGACTAAACTGCAGCATGAAGTAATCCTCGTCTCTCACGGGGAGGTTTGAGATCCGGTAGTTGCCGCGCAGGCCGACAGACAAGCCGGGGGTGCCAAGCATATTCAGAAGGCGCAGTTCCCCGAAGAACATGTGATCCAGCCGCTCCGAAAATTGGTTAACGGAGATATCGCTGTTCTCCCTCGAGCCGGAAAGAAAAACGTCGAGTTCATAGCCGGCGCCGATGCCCAGAAGCCGGCGGTTGGCACTGATATTTCGCATCCAGCTGGCAGGTAAAACCGGGACCCACAGAAAAGAAGCGGGCGTCAGTTGCAGGTAATGAAGATTAAAGTCCGCATTGTTTTCGTCGAACTGTATGTTGGAGTAACCGATTCCGGGGGTATACCAGAATTTCGGCAGTCGGTTGATGGAAAGGCGCCGGTAGCGAAACTCGGAAGCGGGGAGTTTTCCCAGGGCTTTTCTCAGAAAAACCTCAGCGTGCCAGCCGCCCAGCGATATGCCTTCGACGTCAGGGAAGTTCAATCCCGCCCGGATACCTGCATACCAGGGCAGGCCGAACCTCTTTTCCTCCTGGATCAGCACATAGGCCGTGTTGGTATACAAAGAGTCCTGATCCATGAGCACCAGAGAATGCCCTTTGATGGAATCGCCCATCTGAAAGTCAATATCATCCCTGGTGTAGAGATGGTACTCCACGAACCCTCTCGCCGCGTCCAAATCGAATTCCAGTGTCTCGGCCTGCTGAGTGGAAGGTAAAACAAACCGGTTCCCATTCCCGCCTTCCAGGTGTAACTCCAACATATTTCCTGCGAGGTCAACCTGCAGCGTGGTGTCTATCCGGTCCGAGGGATGGAACGACGACGCCCTGCTTACGTCTTGGATTTGAAACGCGGGGTCCAGAAAGGAGCGAACGCGAATGCTTCTCGCGAAACTACTTCCGTTATTCTCAAAGTAGGTGCGAAAGCGAAGACGATGTCTGCCTTTGCCCGGAGGGATGACCATAGGATCGATGATGGTGATGTTCGGATCGCGGGCAAAGCGAATGCTAAACGCTTCCTGATCGCCCAGGGGAACGAAAAGATCATTAATACCAGAGGCATTTTCGAGGTCGAATCCGATCAGATCCCCGAAGTCTCCGTCCTCCTCATCGGAGAGATCGGTGTAATCGATGGAGGCTTCGGCGTCCGTGATGATCGCATTGGAATTGGAATCCAGTTCCAACTCCGGACCGACTCTGAAATTGAAAAAGAGCGTCTCCTCCTGGTTCCGCGGAAGAATGAAGTTCCACTTGCTATAGGTGCTGCCAAGTATGTTTTCTTCTGTTCGGGAACTGGGCTGCCTGGTAATTTCATCCTCGATCAGCTCCAGGTGATCACCCAGACGTAAGTAGATTGTCCCTCTATTACTTTCGTTATCCCCCGGAGCTCCGCCATCCCCGGCATAAGAAATCGCCGCGGTAAGGGTATCGCCGGGCATAAGCGCGTTCATATGCGGCTGCAGCTTGATGTTTCCTGGAGTGTCGTCCGGATTAAAGTTAGAGTTGATCCTGAAGGTATCTCTACCATTGATGTCTATTTCTTTTGAAATCATGGGAGGCGGGCGGTCAGGCGTGTATATGCCGAGCAGCTTTGCGCTTACCCGGAACGTACCTACCCGGTTGTAGATGTGATACACCGAATCGGGTTCCAGTGTGTATATGCCGTCGCCGAAATCAATAAACGGTACCCATCGCGGGTCCTGATTCTGCGCGGAATCTATTGGAGTCGGCGGATCGGAAAAGGCGGACCCGCTGAAGTCAAAACTCAGCAGTATCAGGTTTTGAGTATCCGGATGAGGCGTGGCTACTACAGCCGGCAGGATGGTACTCGTTGTATCTATATTTCCGGGAAACTGGGCAAAGGCAGGTATAGCAGCCATTGACCATAGCAACAGCACTAAGGGAAGGGGGAGTGTTTTCAGCATGGTTCGTCAGGGTTTCAAATCAATATTGAAATTGTTTTCAGTTTGGTTGTTATATCATAAATTTAGATAAATTAATTCAATAGGCCAATTGTTATTTCCTTGTAACCCCCAATAGAAAAACAAAGTTCCCTAATGTACTTAACTTGCCTCCGGTTCATTTTGGTTTTTGTTTTATTAGGTTTTATCATTTCCCCGGGGTTGATACCCTTCCGGGGCAGACGAACATATTTAAAAACAAAAAAAATCACAAAATCCAGGGGATTAAATCAACCCGGCTTCCAACTTAACTTGTTTAACGGTTGCGTTATAGCCGGCTGCAACCACACAAAACGATATCTTAAAAAACAGAACTCACTTTGACATGAAAAAAATACTATTCCTTCTGATCAGCACCTGCCTCGTCTGGCAGACCTTTGCACAAACCAGTTCCAGCCGCGTCGACGAACTGATGTCCCGCATGACGCTGGACGAAAAGATCGGCCAGCTGAACCTGCTGACGCCGGGCGGGGCGGTAACCGGTTCCGTCGTCAGTGAAAATGTAGAGGCCAAAATAAAGGCCGGCCAGGTAGGCGGCATCTTCGGCATCCGGGGGGCGGATAAGATGCGCACCGTGCAGAAGATGGCCGTCGAAGAGAGCCGCCTGGGCATTCCCCTGATCACCGGCATGGACGTCATTCACGGTCACCAGACCGTACTGCCGATTCCACTGGCCTTGTCTACGACCTGGGATATGGCACTGATCGAGGAATGCGCCCGCACGGCGGCGCGGGAAGCGACCGCCGACGGCATCATGTGGAACTTCTCGCCCATGGTCGACATTTCCCGGGACCCCCGCTGGGGCCGCATCGCCGAAAGCGCCGGCGAGGATCCCTTCCTGGGTTCCCGCATCGCGGAGGCGATGGTGCGCGGTTATCAGGGCAGTGATTTGTCGGACCCGCTGACCATGATGGCCTGCGTCAAGCACTTCGCCGCCTACGGACTCGTGGAGGGCGGCCGGGATTATGCCACCGTCGATATGAGCCGCGTCCGGCTGTTCAACGAATACCTGCCGCCCTACAAAGCGGCCGTCGATGCGGGCGTCGGCTCCGTCATGACCTCTTTCAACGTGCTCGACTACGTGCCCGTTTCCGCCAACCGTTTTCTGTTTACCGATGTACTGCGGGGACGCTGGGGCTTCGACGGTTTCGTAGTCTCCGACTATACGGCGATCAACGAGATGATCGCACACGGCCTGGGCGACCTGCAACAAGTCGCCGCCCTGGCGCTGAAAGCCGGCGTGGATATGGACATGGTGGGTGAAGGCTTTCTGTCTACACTGAAGCAATCGCTGGAAGAGGGAAAGATCAGTGAGGAAGATATCGACGAGGCCTGCCGGCGCGTGCTGGAGGCCAAGCAAAGACTGGGTTTGCTGGACGATCCCTACCGTTATTTCGACGAGGAACGGGCGGCGCAGGAAATACTATCCGAATCGAACCGGGCCTTTGCCCGGCGGGCGGCTACCCAATCGCAGGTACTGCTGAAGAATGAAGGCGATCTCTTGCCGCTCGATAAAAGCGGCGACATTGCCGTCATCGGCCCGCTGGCCGACAGCCGCCGCAACATGATGGGCACCTGGAGCGTATCAGGCGATCACTCCAAATCGGTTACCGTTATCGAGGGCATTCGCAGTGTCGTCGGCGACCAGGCGACGATCCGCTATGCCAAGGGCGCCAATATTTCGGATGATCCGCAATTCGCGCGAAACGTCAACGCCTTCGGCGAGGAGATCAGCATCGACGAACGCTCGCCGGAAGTGATGCTGCGGGAGGCAATCGAGATCGCAGAGCAGTCGGATGTAGTCATCGCCGTGGTCGGTGAAGCCGCCGATATGTCGGGCGAGGCGTCCAGTATGGCCGATATCGGTCTGCAGCCTTCCCAGGTGCGCCTGCTTCAGGAGCTGAAAGCAACCGGCAAGCCCATCGTGATGGTACTCTTTAACGGCCGACCCATGACCCTGACCTGGGAGGACGAAAACATGGACGCTATCCTCGACGTGTGGTTCGGCGGCATTGAAGCGGGCAACGCCGCGGCGGATGTGCTGTTCGGCGATGTCAGTCCGGAAGGCAAGCTCACGACTTCCTTTCCGGTGCACGTGGGCCAGGTGCCGGTTTATCACAGCATGCTCAATACCGGCCGTCCTTTCGAGGGCGATGAGTTTGCCAAATTCAGATCCAACTACCTCGATATTCCCAACGAGCCTTTATACCCCTTCGGCTACGGCCTGAACTACACGACTTTCGAATACGGGGAGCTGACCCTCAGCGACAACACGCTGGAAAGAGGTGGCTCGATCACCGCAAGCGTCACCGTAACGAATACAGGAGCGCGCACCGGCCGGGAAATCGTACAGCTGTACATCCGCGATATGGTGGGCTCCATCAGCCGGCCGGTCCTGGAACTGAAAGGCTTTGAAAAAGTGGAATTGCAGCCGGGAGAAACAAAAACGGTGCAGTTTCAAATCGATGAGGAGCTGCTTAAGTTTTATAACTACGACCTGGAATACGTAGCCGAAAGCGGCCAGTTTTCCGTTTTTGTGGGGCCGGACTCGCGGGATACGCAGCGCATGGAGTTCCGGTTGGAGTGATGCCGCATTAACGCTTGATATTCCTCCGGAGAGGTTTTTACACAAAGATTCACGAAGAAGTCACAAAGATGAAGTAAGACATTAAAGCTTTGTGACTCCTTCGTGTGGTTTTATGTAATAAAAAACAGGTTCCGGAGGAATATCAAGCGTTAACCCCGTCCCGCGTTTTACCGAAAATATGGAGGCCGCGGCGTTCGAGCAGGTGCTGCACCGGCGCCATTTCCAGCGCCCGGAAAAATTCAGGACCGGGAAAATCCGCCGGTACGAGTTACGTATTGCGCCGCTCAGCCGCCCAGCAATTCTGTTTTCACATAGGTCAAAGGCCAGGCTTCCGATTTCCGCCTTAGTACTACTCTTCCTTATAAAGCGCCTCTCCCGCCGCTTCAAACTTATCGCCCGGAATCCAGTACGGTCGCTGATTCCAGTTTCCGATCAGTTCGGCGGAGCGGATATAGGCCTTCCAGTATTTGTGGATATAGTCGAGGTCTACGGTGTCGAATTCATCATTGGGTTGGTGGTAGTATTTGGAGATCCGCTCGTCGAAGGCAGTCATAGCCATTTTGAAGTTGACGGCCGGTACGCCTTTTGCGGCGAAGCTGACCTGGTCCGAGCGCTCGTAGTAGTTCTGGTTCGGCAGGCGGTCGCCGATCACACCGAGGCCCACCTCTTTGGCGGCCTGGTAGACCAGCTCGTCGATATTCGTCCGGTTGGTATCCAGTAAGGTGACTACCTCCGTGCCGGTATAGCCCGAATTGTCGATGTTAAAGGCAAACACCGTTTCTTCCAGTGGAACCTTGGGGTCGTTGACGTAGTACTGGCTGCCCAGCAGGCCCTTTTCCTCCCCCGTCAGGGCAATGATGATGATCGAGCGTTTGGGCGGATATTTCGCGAAGTATTTAGCCGCATTAATCAGGCCGGTGGTGCCGATGCCGTTATCCCGGGTGCCGTTGTAAATGGAATCCTGCCCCTCGCCGGACTGCACGCCTACGTGATCGTAATGCGCGCACATGACGATGTGTTCCCCGGCCAGCTTCGGGTCCCTGCCCTCAATTTTACCGACTACGTTGAAAGCCTCGACCATCTTTTTCTCGGCGCCTTCGATGTTTATGCTGCCGGATGCTCCGGGCTTTTCTTTCAATTGCTGGACCATCATGCCGGTGGAATCCCGGACCCAGATGTGGAGCATACCCCGTTCTTCCTCCGCTCCGATCTCCCCGACGCTCATCCGCTCCCGGTTGAGGTAATTCAGGACCAGCTGCCAGGGAATGCGCTGCCCCGGACCAAAGAGCTGCACCAGGCCGGCGGCGCCGGCTTCCTCCAGGGCTTCTATCTGCGCCCGGTTACCGGCCGAGCCCCGCAGGTCCTGAAGCACCGTCACGACGATCTTTCCCTGTATATCGGCCGGCTCGTAACCTTCGAGTGCTGCCAGGTAAACGAACGGTGCCTCCACCGAGGTGTTGCCGCCGCTGAGGACGCCCAGATCTTCCCCGCCCCTGAACTCCTGTTCCAGCATGGAGACGGTGGCTTTGGCAGGCGGTTTGGTCGTATGCAGGGGCACCCGCTGCAGGAAATCCCCCTCGGCGTCGCCCAGCGGTATCAGGCCGTAACGGCGAAACTGCTCGGCAATGTAGCGGCCGGCGACCAGCAGCTCGGCCGAGCCGGTATTGCGGCCTTTCAGTTCATCGGCCGTCAAAAAACGAAGGTGCAACTCCGCTTCGAGCCGGTCAATGGTTTTGTTGATGCGCTTGATCTGAGCCGTGGAAATTTGAAGGGTGGCCAATACCAACAGGAGGAAGAGCTTAATTTTCATGGCGCGTAGTTCTTTGTTTGTTTCGACTGGCAAAATACGATAAAAAAAGACAGCAATAGCGGGTATGGATGCTGTTATCGCCTGCCGGCACATTTCTCAGCTGTTGCTTTCGGTGCTTAACACCCGGCGTGTAAATCCGCCGGTACGGGGGCGGCACGCCTCTCAACCAATAAACTCCGGCTTCACGCATATATACTGACTTAGGAAACCACCCTCATGGCCTGCGAGCGGGGTTTTTTCCCTGTCCTGCGTTGCCGAAAGGTTTCATCTGCGAACTCCGTTACTTTTTTTCAGGTTTTGGAGGGGAATAATTTTGCATAAAAAAACGTTAATTTCAGAGTTTTGGACCCACCCCCAATCCACTTGCTCAAAGCCTAAACTGAACCTGTTTAAACTTCAAATCGTGATGCGAACGAATTACTTTCTCTTTGGCCTTGTTATCAACCTGTTTTTCATTTCTGCCACCGCTTATGCTCAGGGGACCAACTTTGACGAAACCTGGAGGGAATTTTTGGAAAACAACAAAATCTCCAAGATGAGCGAACTGGTCAAGCCTGACAAAGAGCGTGAGCAAGCGGATTATGCTAAATATTTATTGATGAATACCAACACCAGTTTTTGCCAAAGCATGGTGGAAGACGCAGAAAGTTTGATGGCGGAAGTCCGGGAGATAGACGACGAAGTGCATGAGTCGATTCCGGGATTTGTGGGAAAAATGGAGGAGATAGAAACAAAAATCAAAGCCTATCATAGCATTGATGCAATTTGGAACCGATTTTTGCAAACCAAAGAAGTCACGCAGGAAGAATTGGACAACGTTGCAGGAGCTAAAACGAATTGTGAAAAAAGCACCCTGGCGAAGTATTCCTACATGAGGGCTTATTATCATTTATGCCGGGGGGAGGTCTCGAAAGCAAAGAATATCTTTGAAAACCGCACTCTCCGCTTAACGGAAAAAACCTCCTTGCGCATACAGGATGTCGAAGGGTTGGCGCCACAGGTAGCTAAAATGAAATCCCTCTTTCAGGATATGACCAAACTGGAAAGCGCCTGGAAGATCTATATGGGAACCGGCGTTTCTCCCGGCTTTGACATTGAATTGCCCCTTTTCCCCTGCTACCCCGTTCCGAATATGAAGGCCCTGGTTTTAAGAGGAGCAACGGATTTGTGTAATTCAGCCCCGGCAATGCTTCAAAAAATTAAGCAATTGCAAGCCGAAAGCGAGGTGGCTCCCGGTGGAGAGCTGGCGGAAAAAGTGAAGGAGCTGGAAGCGGCGATTCAAGAAGATGAGGCCGACCTTGCTGCTCTGAACGAGGCGTGGGAAGCCTTTCTTCCGGACAACAAGGTGAAACACGTGGGCAAATACGGTTATGAGTATTGCAGTAAAGAGCCTTTGATCCGGGCATATATTATGGATGGTTTCGCTTCCGTCTGCGGAAGGGCGGAAGATATGCTTCAGAAAATTGATTCCCTCCAAAGGCAGGAGCTAACGCAATTGGAGCAAATCACGATGATCAAGATCAATGAACTGGCGGCGTTAAACGAACGAATTCAATCCAATGGGGCGCAAATTGAAAGGCTGTGGAACAAATTTGTCGCACAGGGCGACATCCTCCACGATGACTACCGCTCGGCAGACTTTTATTGCGACTACATCCATGAGATCAAAGACTGGACCATGAAAGGGCTTTCCAGCAGCACCTGTGAGGAAGGAATCCAGTATCTGGAGGAAATTGAAGCGTTTCAACGAAATTTTGAGTTTAAGCTCGGTAAAGAGCTGGAATGCCGGGTCCGGAAATTAAAAATTAAGGTGTGGAATTGCCGCTATCAGGCATTGGAAAAGCTGGCCCGGGTAGAAGCGCCCGACGCTCATGAAGAAAGACTGAAAGAATTGATGAAAGAATACGGAATGGAAGAGCGACCGGAAGGTTGTGCATCGAATTAATAAAAATGATTCGAAAGTCAAGGGGTTTTAAATTCCTACTCATTCTTTCATCGAAATCACCCAAGAGTCAATTGTAGCTTTACGCTACTACCCCAATAAGACCAATCTACTATGCACCGTAAGAACTTATTGCCACGGTTTTTCTTGAGGCATTCTGAATTTTCTCTTCCGTCACTCCCTTGCTGGATTATCGCTTGTTACCTGAGCAGCGGTTCTATCAGATCATTTATTGAAGGAAAAGAGGTTCAAATTAATACAACTGAAAGGTAGTAACCTTGCTGAATACCCCAATTTAAAAAAGAGACCAGATGATTCACAAAGTTTTATTCCCTTCGTCTGAACTGCATTCCGTCGTTCATCATTATGAGTATTTCAAAATTGACTCGAGTACAACACCAAAAGAAGGATATCTAGACCTTCCTTCCTTTGCAAGCGGTTTTTGTTTCTGTTTTTATCGCGGAAGTCCATTTCTAACCAGTAGTGAAAATTTAAAGGACTTTCCTTTTCCTGAAGATACATTGACTGTTCCTATTCTCAATCCAGCCCATCACAGACAGGTATCTGATGTGAACGTCTTGAGAGTTCTATTTCAACCCGGAGTGCTTTCGGATATCTATACACTTTCTTTTAAAGAAGCTCGAATCGAACCTATGTCTATGAGGTATAATCTCCATCCGGAATTGGAAGATATTTACGATCAACTCGCTCATCGGGTGGACCCTCTCCAACAAATCGAAGTCATTGAAAAGTATTTATTAAAGAAGCTTCGCTTTAAATCACCTGATTCTTCCCTAATTCTTTATTTGCATCAATTTCTTTCCCAGGAAGGTTATTCCAACTCAGTCGAGTCGATAGCTGAGAAGATAGGCTATAGTAGTCGGCATTTGAATCGCTTGATTATTAAAAAGTCAGGTTTCAATGTTTCTGAATTCATTCGGGTGCACCGGTTCCACCGGGCCTTGGAGTTCCTTCACCGGCAAGAATTTCATTCGCTTACGCAAATAGCTTACCAGTTAGGGTATTATGACCAATCGCATTTCATCCGAGAATTTAAAATGATGTCTCATATGACACCCACGGCTTACTTGAAAAGTCTGGGACTGAAAGTTCTTTCTACAGAATCGCCCAATGATTTTGAATATGCCGGTTTTCAGGTCCCAAAGAATTATTGATTAGGGCTAACCCTCAAACAATGTCCGTAAGTAATTCGTGCGAAAACTCTAATTCTACTGTTTGAAGTCTCAAATGTCTGATCTGTACAATTTTTTCTGATGTAATATTATTTTCTTTACATCGGATGAAAAATTTTATTTGTCAACAGCAGAAATTCTCACCGGCCACCTTCTTCCGACAACTTGTGTAAGAAGCCGGCTCTTCCAAAGAAGAAGCGTAATTCAAGAAGCGGGTAGAAAGGACATAAAGGAAAAACCTTGAAGATGGTCAGTAATCTTGATAAATTCTTTCCTTGCTTACTCCAGTGCTGTTTTTACGGCCATTCTCTTAAGAGTGTAGCTGGACGGATAGTCGAACACCATTAGGTCTTCGAGCTAATGGAAGCTTGCATTGGCTATATTGGCTTTTGCCCTTCACCAGGCAGCACCCTTCAAAAACAACTGGGCCAAGCAAGGTTTATCTCTCAGTAAATTAAAACAGAAAATAGCTGGCCTTTTCCACACGCTGCTTGGAGCAAGGATATATACCCGTATCCAAGGGAAGGGTTTATGCCGCAAGGCACGCCTTTGACATACCGATTGTTCAGAAACACAAACTCAACGTTATCAAAGAACTACGCGTCGCGCTATACGGCTTTACTTTTCTTTTACTCCCGGCAGGGAGTTAAATAGTTACAAAAATGGAATAAATGAAAAAACGAATTCAGATTTTACTGACAATGGTTTTACTTTTTTCTCTATCCTATCAATCTATAATTGGTCAAACCACTGATCAAAAAAAGAAAAACAAGGATCATATAACATGGGTTACTCTAATAGATAATTCTCCCAAAGTTAAGGGATATTTGAGGAATGTTGGAGATAGTCTGATGATAATATCTAACCTTTCGAATTACGAGAGTCAGAGCATTCCCATCAACAACATTAAAGAAATTAAATTCAGGCCAAAAGGAAGCGTGGAAAAGGGTATTTTATTTGGCGCTCTGGGAGGTTTTGCTGTTGGGGGATTATTGGGTCTGGCTAGTGGAGGTAGTAGTAAAGGTTGTTATTTTTTATGCTTTACCGCTGGAGAAGTAGCTTTAATTACTGGAGCCACACTTGGAGTTACCGGAGCTTTGGTTGGAGGACTTCTGGGCTCAGCTAAAATAAAGATACCAATTAATGGTAGGGTAAAGAATCAAAAGGAGGAATTATTGAAATACAAAATACCTTATTGAGAGGTAGTATAACAAACATAAAGTGTGTTAAGTCTCAGCCGGTGAGGTTCTCCGCGGACAGTGTCGCAAGAAGAATTGACAATCCAAGAACTTCCCTGGACTCGCTGAAGCTTGAAAAACTGTCGAAATAAACCACAGGTGTCTTTGGAAGTGGAATAAAGCTTAAGATACACATCAATAGCGATAGGAGTATCTATAGCGATAGGAGGGAAAAATTAGAAAAATCCTTGCCCTAAGGCTGGTATTTACCTTTCTTCACCTATGGAACTATTTAAACTTTTTCAGCTGGACTGCGACCGAAGACCTTGAATCCTCCCAGACGGGTCATATGGCTGGCCTTCAGCTTTTTTCCCCGACCCTTTGGGTACGGGGCAAGCTGTTCCATACCTTCCCCATACGGGCCCGTCTGGGCAGGTACGAAACTCAACTGTACCGGCGGATTTATCCGCCGAGTCATACCGGCCTGCAATTAGTTTCCCTAAGCATTGGTGTGATGCAAGTTCATTTATTACGCTCCTCTGGAGCTTAAAGAACACTTAAACTCACAACTCTACCGACATTTTCGACCCTATGGGCCTCAATTAACCTGAAATAGCCCCGGAGGGGCGCTGATGTTGGTAGTAGTAGTCAACGAGTGCTCAAGCTCCGGCCATACGGCCCGTAGGGAGGAGCGTAATACATACTTCAGTATTCGGAAGACGACCTGGATGAGGATTGCGAAAACCTGGAAAAGAAATATGGATCCAAGGGGTGATAGATGGGCATACTTGTGGGAATCAGTCTCCCCTTGATGGTAACGGACGGTCTTTACGGACTTCCTCCAGATCTTTCAGATGAGCTTCTGTATCAGATGTCGGCACCCCCTCATCGATAATAGCGTAATGTGCTTCCCTTTCAGCCTCGGAAAGAACGGGAGATGGGTCATCGGCAATTTGATGATGGATGCCGAGTCGCTCCAATAAGGGAAGCAGAATGTGGAGATCTGATTCGTCTGATATTTCCAAGATGACTTTAGTCATGCACAAGTATTTGTTCTAAGATACAAATAAAATTAAGCCTGGTGGGTGAGATTTTTAAGTAACTTTTGTACGCTTTTAATCAGGAGCCGACCCGCTCTGTCTTTTTCAGAAGTGCTGCCAACCTGTTACTGAATCTACCTCATCCGGAACTTGAGCACTACCGGCAGGCAGAAAGAATGGTCGCCTTTGGTTTGAGTGGTAATCCGCCTGAAGAGGTTGCGGCAGAACTCCGGGAGGCCTGGCAGGAGTTGTTGGAGCTGTTGAAGCAGGCGGCTTGAATTGCTTTCCTCTAACCTTTACCCGACCACTTCCGGGAGACGGGTTTAGTCGACTGCCCCGCATCAAAATCGGGATGAGCGGAAGCTGAACGCGTATCAAATCTCTTCCGAAGTTTTTCGACTGCCTCTGCATCTTCAATCAATCGGATCAGGTAGTTCCTGCTTTTCCGTTTTTTAATGTAGTTCTCCATTTTCCGGGCGATTGACAGGTTGGGAACCTCAATGGCCTGTTTCAGCGTCCACGGACGGTATCTGGAAGTGTAGGAGTTTTTGGAAAGTTCATTGTGGAATAGCAGGCGTGTCTCCAGGTCCGGCGTTTGGCCGACATAGTATTTGCCCGCCGATTCGGAATAGAGGATGTAGACGTAGTGCGGCTGCATGGCTTCTGGGTTTTGGTGAAAATAAAAAAGGCTGCTACCACGAATTGATGTGATAGCAGCCTTTACTGGATGTGATGGCGCCTCAGGTAGGACTCGAACCTACGACCTACGGATTAATCCCGCTTTTTTTTGAAAAAAGCGGGACCGCTCTAACCAGCTGAGCTACTGGGGCAGCGTTTTTTGAGTTTTTCCACGGCCTCCGGATTGTCGATTAATCGTTGAAGGTACTTTTTGCTTTTTCTCTTTTTAATGTACCGCTCGATTCGATGAGCAGCGGAAGCGTCAGGCACTTCAATAGTCAGTTTTAATGCCCACGGACGGTATCTGGAGGTAAAGGAGTTTTTGGAAAGTTCATTGTGGAATAGCAGGCGTGTCTCCAGGTCCGGCGTTTGGCCGACATAGTATTTGCCCGCCGATTCGGAATAGAGGATGTAGACGTAGTGCGGCTGCATGGCTTCTGG